>Ga0098039_1000141_pt1 | contig 34178 bp, 65 predicted proteins | sample 6_EtaG_FD_75047 | JGI IMG/M metagenome (GOLD analysis project Ga0098039, IMG submission 75047) | Marine viral communities from the Subarctic Pacific Ocean - 6_ETSP_OMZ_AT15160 metaG | ecosystem: Environmental > Aquatic > Marine > Oceanic | place: Pacific Ocean | collected 2015-01-08 | reverse complement strand
GTATATGAAAGTTAAAGAACTGGAGGAAAGATAAATAGAGAGGAGGTACCAAGGGCTCTCGAATCGAGGGCCCTTTTTTTAGTATTATTTTCCCAGCTAATTCAGCTTTTCCGCCACTTATCCCCCTATCCTTTAAATGGCGGGAAAGCTAATTTAGCTCGAGAAAAACCTAAAAAGCTAAAAAGACCTAAAAAGCTAAAAAGACCTACCGTGTGGGTAAGACCTTGTAAGACCTTTCAAGCGGGTAAGACCTAGGGATTACTATGAGGGTCGGAGGATCGAGGACCAGCGATCAAAAGATCACATTATAGAGTAAGACCGTCAGTCCAGCGTATAGGATAGCCATTATCCAAGCTCGCACAGCACTCGGTAAGACGAACCAAAGACCTGGGATCAGGAACGCTCCAGGATGCTCGGCCAGCATTGCCAAGAATAAGCAAAAACATAAGATAATGATAGAATCAAAGGCACTAGCACCTTCTTCCAAGGACCTCCTTTCATTGATTTGGCTACAAAATTATCCATTATACAGTATTATAACACAAAGAAACGGGGTTGTCAATCAAAAGAACGATCTGTCAGAAGTAAATACATTAGACGAAAATAGGAGGGGAAGCTTACAAAGCTAGGATCAACAATTAGAGCGTAAAGACCTCCAGTATTTTTTTGTACGCTTGGAGCGTATACGCTTGGAGCGTATGACTTTGATGGCTCGAAATTTTTTCGGTTCTTTCTCTTATTAAAAGATTGATTTTTATATTGACATTAGATCATCTTAATGGTATACTATAATAATGGGAATGATCCCAGCAAATCCAAATGAAAGGAATATATGGAACATAGAAATAATAACACAGAAAAAGTTGATGAATTCTTAGAATACCTTTTTGATGCAACTCATAATGAAGATGAGAATATTGATCTAAGAATGATTGGAAAAAATAAAGATATGATTAACTGGCAAATTCCAATGGGGGATAGGGGAACAATGATCTCTCGCTATCATGGTATTGGGATATTTGCTGCTGAGGGATCCTATGATGCTATGGGATTTGATGACTATATTGGGGATCTTAAATATTACCTCGTATCAAAAACATACCTTAACAATCTTATATCAAATGCTTGGGCCCTACAAAAACGGGATTTTCAAGGTAATATTCAAGATATTACCAATATGTCTTTTGATAAAATTCTTCATGGAGAATCTAATTCCTGGGGAAAAACAACTTCACATATTATCAAACTGAATGATGATTACTGTTCTCTTGAAATCTATACTGGTTCACCTTTTTAAATAATGAAAGGAAAATATGTTTCATAGAATATTACGGGAAAAACTTCACCAGGAAATTAACGATAAAATAAGCAATTATGTTGATGATCTAAACCAGGATGACCATCCTCCTGTCCAACCTAATTATCCTCGGCTGGGTATTGTGGATGAAATACTCGATCTAATTGAATCTGAAACGGAAAAAGATTCACAAAAATTCTATTTGGATCGGGACCTCTTCCTAGCTCACATTGATAATGCTGATAAAATATCTGGATTTGTTCCTCACGATGTTCCTGAACAAGTCGAATGTATCAATGACTGCCATGGGTCTTGGAAATTCAATACTGGAAATAACAACTGGGTAACTATCGAATCCTCATTAATCCCCTCCCTTTAATCTCGAAATAATTTCGGTTCTGGGGGGTATCCTCTGCCCCCCTTCTTTCTTAAAAAAAGATTGATTTTTATATTGACATTAGATCGTCTTTATGGGATAATAAAATAATGGGAATAAACCCTTCTCTTATCCATCAACTAACGAAAGGAGTCTTATGGATAATGAAAAAAAAGATACTTCCATCATGGAAGATCTAAACGAACTCAAGGATCTATGTGATGAATTCTTGGAAAACTATAAACCACAAAACAACGAAGATATCAAAAATGAGATCTTTGATCATGTTCAAACCTATTTTGAATTGGAAAGGAAATAATGAAAACTAATATTCCTATAAGAAATCAAGATAAAATGGAACAAAAAGACATGGAATCACAAGATAAATTTAAACAACTATGTGATTACGTTCTTCAAACTCAAACTGAGATCTTTGATGAAATGCGCTTTGAAGGATCTGGGGAACATGAAAATTACCTAAATCCTTTCGTTGATAGATTAATGATGATTAGCGTACTCGCAAATGATGCCCTAAAATCAACTCTTGAATTCGGTCTTATGCAAAACAAGACCTACCCAAACTGCACTTCCATGCGTAGATTGGATATTGATTCTCGAACTACGGAAGACTCTGAATCGGATCTTTCTAATATCGACTGGGTTGACCGATATAAGAAATAATTTCGGCTAAAATAAAGATTATCTTTTATATTGACATTAGATGATCTTTATGGTATACTGGGATAATGGAAATTAACCCTTAGAGGTACTATGAAGTGGTATGTTTGTACTATGGATAATGGATTAGATCAAAAGATCTTCCTCACCAAGTGGGAAGCAATGATCCATGTAGGGGCTGAGAAATGCACAAAATTAGGTCCTGGGATATATGAGACCGATAGAAATACTAATACACAAACATACTATATTGGAACCCGACAAGGACTATGGTTAATAGGTTTTGAACATCTATTTTAAAAGGGAATATGGAGCAAATCTGGCTTGATATGAATCAAGAAAAATACAAAAAAGCGGAAAGGTTATTTAACAAATCTTTAAATCATTCTCAATACAATACCAGTGCGAGAGTTAGAGAAATGGCAGAAAGATGGTTCAATGAAATGTTAAAACTTGAAAACGAAAAAGAAAATGGATAGAGAAATTGTGGATGAGATGTTAGAAAAAGGACGTCTTATCGAAAAAGAACTAAATATAAGATTAAAATCGTTCTGGCCTGGTTATACATTCTGTGATGAACAAAAATCAGATATTGTTCATCTACCCGAATATTGGGCAGATGTAATTGTTAACCTAATCGAGGAGAAAAATGGAAAAACCTGAATTTTCTTATACCTTGATCGAACAAGACCTCGATCTTGATAACGCATCAATAGATCAACAAGCAATTGCTTACGACTATTGGTACGACTTTGCTGAAGTAACCATTGAAAGGATGAAAAATGGAACTGATACTCGATGAAGAATTAATACTTCTCGTTATTGAAAACTGCCATTATAGTTCTACGGAAGGTATGACCTCTAATGGTGGTCCTGAAAGATGCCCTGAAACTGCAAAACTCTGTGGTTACTACCACGATGGTGAAACTAATGTAAATTATATACTCCTCAAGGGTCATTTCTTCGATGAGGAAAACCCCCACTATATTGAATTTGGGATAGACCCCAAAATTTTCGACTTGAATAGGTGGGTGAGAAAATGTTATGCTTTTCATTATAAACTATGGGAAAAGAAAGATTATCCCACACCTCTTTATTCCCATCACAAGGCCATCTTAAAGAAAGATACACATGGATGACTGGGAAAAAACTCTTCCTTGGGTGATCTTTAAATATAGAGTCGGAATTGAGAATAAGGATCTACCCGAGGGATCACACGAAGAAGTTCTATCATTCTTAAGAACGATAGGAAGAAAGATGGATTACTATGAAAGGAATTTTGCTAAGAGGAACAAAGGTCCACGAGGACAAGAGGCATAGAGAAAAGTACCCACAAGATTTTATTGACCAAGCATACCAAGAGGCTGAAAAAGCTGATAAGAGAAGTCACTTTAAATGGTTATTATCTGAAAGAAAGAATTGGAGAGACTACCGTAAGACCAATGATGATATTCTTACATTTAGGGACTGGATAAAAGGATTTTATGAAGCTTAACCATGAAATAAAAGCAAAACTAAGAAAAATCTTAGGAAACAACTGGAAAACGAACTTCGACCGTACAAGACCTAACGAGATCTGTGAATCTTGTGGATTAGAAATACGATATGGCTATCATCCGATAAGATTATCCAACTCAGAAGAAAAACTCTTCTTCTGTAGCCCTTGCCATCTCAAACGATGGGTAGTCGAAGAAATACCTGATAGCGAAGAGGAAATTGCGTCTGAAATCAGAGCAGAATTCATCCACACGACAGCAAGACCTAACGAAAGGAATCTATGGAGAGGAGTTAAAGGAGATGGTATCAAAACACTAAAACTCTATGAATAAACTTTATATTGACATTTAATCGTCTGCATTGTACATTATAATGTACATGTGGGAACCTTCTAACGAAAGGAGTCTATCATGGAAGAAAAATTATCCCCACCTGGATCGAAAGTGATGAAGGAAACGGATCCTTCAGCATTTCCGACTCCACTTGAGCTAGATGATATTGAAAATATGCTTGACAATATCATCTATAAACATGGTCTGGAAGAAAATATTCCTGGCCTTCCTGGTATAAACCCTTACACGATCGGTTCTAAATATCATACAGTATTTGAAATGCTGAATGAGGGCACGACTCTTGATGATATTGAAAGAGTTACCAAAACAAACCGAAAGAACGCAGCGACTTATGTATCCTACATAAAGCGCAAAATCAAAAACTGGGGAACTATCGAAAAAATGGAAGATGGAACCCAAATTATAAAAGAAAGGTTATGATATGGCTATATTCAAACAAAGAGAAATGCGTGTTCCAGTCATGGATATGCGTCTATTGGTAGAAGAGGCTGAAGAACTAGAAATGGCCTTTAATGAAATGATCGAAGGTACTAAGGATGATACGACCTATAACCTTCAGGTTTTCAAAAACTTTGTTGCAAATTTCAGCAAAGCCCTCAAGGAAATCAAATCATCGGAAGTAAATGAATAAAGAATTGATAAACACCAGTATCAGTCACGGAACCCACAGAGCCCAGGATTTAATTCCTAGGTTCTTGGGGGTTCTTAGGACTTATAGCGAGGACCACTATAAAGAGATCCTCACAAATATGATCGAAGATGGATACAAATCAGAAATATCTGAGGATGATCCATATTGGGAATCTGATTCCTGTAATGAATCAATCCACAGTCTATTCGATTCCTTGAATAATGAAGCTCCCGATAATTGTTATTTCGGAGCACATGAAGGGGACGGATCAGACTTTGGTTTCTGGAAACTACCCTCAAACGAATAACTATGGACGCAATAGAACGAAAACAAGGAGAAAAAGCTCTAAAAGAGTTTACCGAGATCATACGGCAAAGAGCAATGGCTCAACTCATGGGTTTCCCAGCGATAAAACACCTTAATAAAAATTATGAAGGTGATATGTGGAGGGCCCTGTGTTATATGTTCCTAACATATTCTGATGAAGAAACATTAGAACGTCAACTTCGACTCCAAAAAGAAATGTTAAAAGAGGACAAAGATTCGGGATTCGCTAGGGAAGTCCAAGCGGATCTCAAACGTCAAAGTGAACATTTCTCTAAATATCCTATGGATGAGCCATGCATCACCCCTGGATGCTGTGGTAATCCAGAAGAGGTCGAAGCCTAGTCCCTCCCTCCAGCGGTCGCTATCCTGTGACCGCTTTCCTTAACCTAAATCCCTTTTTCTGATAAAACTCTATAACTTCCAGAGCATAAGGTTCAAGAACGGTGAGCCGTAACTCCCAGTTCGTTGAGCGTAACACATGCTTTTTCGTCATCCATCGGGCTACCGAAAACGTGAGTAAGACCTCCCGATATGGACTCATGGACTCGTGACTCATGGTTTTTTTAATTGGTATGAAAAATGGGGGTCCTTATACTTTATATATAAAAGGAAACGACCTAATATATATATTTTATGAGTCCATGAGTCCAAAGTATAAATAATATAATAATATCAATAATTTAGAGGTGGACTCATGGGTTTTTCTATATGAGTCCAGGACCCATAATTCCATGAGTCCAACACATGGCTTTTTTATTCGTCCAGTTGTCTAAACAATAATTGGACAAAAACATGAGTCTAAAACTTAGATTTCTCATAACGTTTCATCATGATATTCTTCATTTTCGTGGGACTCAATACTAGATACTGATTCAAGTTCCGAGTGATATAGATCAGCCGTTTATGAACCTTTCCATCTATGCTCACATTGATGCGAGTTCCATAGGGTTCACATCCAGCGTCCTTCAATGCTTTACCCATTTTCTGCTGGGACAGATTCCTTCCGAAATTGGTCTCATTTGCAATATGATCAAAGACATCCTTCGAGTACACAAGATCCTCGGTGAAGATCCCATGACCTTCTTCCACACATTCCCTTATATACTGACTCAAAGGAGAGGTAGAAGCAAAAGCCATTGATTCCTTAGCCTTGGTCGAAGGGGCTCGTCCACCAGGGTTGAAGCTCGATATGTCACGGTCGAGTAAGAACTTCATCAATTTTCCAGGCTGGCGGTTCCAAGCTGCCAGCTCCGCGTAGTACCTTTCAGACTTTGGATTGCTATCTGACCACACCACAAAGAATCGGCGGTCATCATTATCTATGATCAATGCATCAGATTCATTGCTCATGAAGATCCAGGCGGTCAGGTTCGGCACGTAGAACTGTTTGATGTTCTTCTCATTGATCTGAAGCTGCTTGGGAGGATCCGTGATCAGTGGCTTGAGGCGGTTGGCAATTTCACGCTTGCCGAAGGATGCCATCTCCTCAACTAGGACCAATTTAGTCCCCTTTAACCAATGCGTCCAGCCTCCAGACAAATCGTCAGGTGTGATAGTCCGGCAGTTTTCTCGGCCCAGGATCTCGAGCAAAGGTTCAAACAACAGACCCTTGCCGATCCCCTGACCTCCGCCCATGAACAGAGCCCAGTTGACCTTTTTGCCAGGATGTTGAACCTGGAAAGCCATCCAATCTAACACCACCCCTTTAATATAAGCATCTTCTCCAATCATATAATCGAGGTGAGCCATCCATGGCTCTACGCTCCCCTCAATGGGTTCCACTTTCGAAGGCTTCCAGATATTCACAGAAGAGAGGCCGTCCTCATCCATGAACATTGAAGAGCCAGGACGGTAAGTCATCGTATCGACTTTCCGGCCATCGGGTGAAGCCTCGAATATCACTGAAGCACGATTTCGGCCACGATTCTCGTACTCCAATGATTTCAATGAATCGAACTGAGTCCTCGAATAAGAAATCTTTCGATTCAATTCAAAAAATTGTTCAGTCCCGATCACTTGAACATAATCCCGGGAAAGATCTCCCATTGCGGGAATCTTAGTGGGGGAATGAGCTCGACCGAGGTACTTGCACGATCTACATCCATCATGCATCTCTGATATATTGCGACAGGTCCGCGGTTCAGATTTTGTCTGAGCCTGATCCCATTTGCGCCGAGTTTCTTCGGGATCGTACCTTGAATCATCCGAGGATAATTCATGAGCCGTCTCCAAATCGATCAGGGACAGCATTGCATACCACTCGGGCTCAGGAATCCTGGGGGATAATTTACACCAGGTGAGGAAAGAGCATTCTCTTATCATCACCTCCATATTGTGGTTTTGGTTACTCGGATTTTCTTGATCGTCTATGCTTTCGACGACGAGATCTGAGACTTCATCATGATCCTTCTTGATGAATATCCATCGTTGCTCGATATCACAGTCGACTTTCTCACCGAACTCAGGTTCCGCGAAAAAGTGAGGTTGCACTTTCGAGAAAAGCGCAGTATCGACAGATGGAATCGTCCTAGCCCAAGATCGTATTTCTCCCAAGGGTGTCGGGGATTCAAGAACGAAGATGAAGTGACCTCGGAATTCAGGTTTATAATAGCTTCCGTCGCTATTCTTCACTCCTGATGATGAGCTGTATCGAAACAGATAGGATACATCCTGCAGGCAACGAGGAAAGCGGGTAAGCGCTTGATCATGGGTTGATACATTAGGCATATCATCCACATCAAGGCATATCCACCTTGTCTCATTGTTCTGAAAATTGTACCCCTTTCGAGTCTTATCCTGTGGTTCCTCGATAGGTAACCCTTGAACCGCCATCTTATATGGATCGCGGAATATATTGGGTAAGCGCTCAGACACATCCAATATGTCCTTGAACTCTTCTACCGATGAATCAAATTTATAAGGAAATCCTCGATTTACTGATTCGACCTTGCCATCATCATTAAGAATGAACTTCTTATTGGCCCGTCTATCATTACTTTTCAAGACGGTAACTTTGATGGTCAAATCTAATCTCCATATGAGGGTTGTCCGCTCCTGCGGAAATATTATTATACCCCATAGATACCCTGATGTTAATTTCTTTTTTCAGAGATCTAAAATTATTTTTGCGTCAGATAAAAATAATTGTTTACATCAGACCAACTATTATATATAATTATTTATACACGGTGATAATCAGGTTTCTCCGTGTGAATCTGTAACAATATGAAAGATCTAACATGGCTAAACAACAAACAGAAACAGAAAACCTCCCTGCCGTACTCGATTTCAGTATCGATTCAGGTAAGGGTTTTGATACGGTCGAAGCATCTGATTTCGGAGTACCAATTTTAAAAGTCCTCCAGAAGATGAGTCCGGCTGTTGATGAGATTGAAGAAGCAAAAGAAGGCGACTTCTACATTGGTCAACTTGGCCGTGTATTTTCCGGCTCAGAGGGGCTCCGAATCATTCCATCATATTACAAGAAATTGTGGGCAATCTGGACTCCACGCGATATGGGTGGAGGATACCAGGGTGAACTTGCTTATGATGATCCGATCGTAAAGGAAGCCAAACAGGTAGGTATGAAAAAAGTGCTCGACAATGGGGATGAACTTGTTGAGACCGTGAACTGGTACCTGACTATTCTCGAAGAGAGTATGCCATTGAGAGTTCTTCTCCCGATGACTTCAACCCAGCTTCGGGTTTCACGAAAATTCATCAGTCTTAGCGCGGGTATTAAAATGAAGAACCCGAACGGGGAACTTTATACTCCACCGATGTTCTCGCATACATATAAATTGACAACTCAGAAAGAGTCCAATAATAAGGGTTCATGGTATAGCATGAATTTGACTCTCGAAGGACCAATTCAGGATTCCATCACTTATGAACAGACGAAGGAATTCTACGATGTTGCGAGGAACCTCGGCGGTCAATCCCCAATGCTGGAGGCATAGGGCGGCTTCAAGAGGGTTGGGCCGAAAACGCCGAGAGAGGAGGATCATCTCCATATGATCCTCCTCTTCACAACTTTAAAAATTAAAACAATGAGGAAAGATGTTTAAATTAGATTTAGAAATTCCAACTTATGCAGAATGGAAAGCACAAGTTGAAAAATTTGCAGATGAACAACCTGCTAAAGCCAAAGAGTATCAGGAAAAAACTCAAAAGTTTTGGCAAGATTTTTTCAAAGATGTTTTTAAACCCAATTGGTTTAATTTCTGGAAAAATTAAATTATGGCTAAGCACGTTATCGATGTAGCACCTGATGAGAAGATCAATCTGGTTAGAACCGACGTTCCCTCCGATTTCCACGGGAAGAACCATTTTTATTTCCAGAAACATTATCTTGGTCAAATCCGACACGACACTGGAAAATATTACTCTAACCTCGCTAGGCGGAGGTATTACCATCCAAACGAGAGGAAGAAACATCTTGCCGTGGGTCAATGGGTGGGCTACAGATGGGTAATACAGAATTATTCGAAGGAGGGGGATTTTGTATTTGATCCTACTTGTGGGTCAGGGACTACGCTCGTTGAAGCATATAACAATAAACGACATTCAGCAGGAATTGAACTTGAGTTTTATGATGTCGCCCAGATGAACACCATCCATCAAAGACAGATTCGCCCTGATACAGGAGCTCGAATTGATCTGATCAAAGGGTCTGCCTTATCGCTTAAATTTCCAGATATTCAACCAAGCTTAGTTGTGAATGGACCTCCTTATCCCATCTTAAGGAACTCTAATTTAAGTTCCGATATACATGAATCAACATGGGAAAGGGATGTAGTTTATGATGAAGGAGAAAATCTCGGAAATATGAAGGATGGCCCAGTTTACTGGGAAGCATTAAAAAAAGTTTATTCCAAACGCTTTGATATATTGAAACCTCAAGGATACTTATGTATACTGATCAAAGATCCAGTTCGGGACAAAAAACCTTACCAACTATCGGAGAAAATGGCAGAATTAGTGGAGCAGATTGGATTCGTGACCAAGGCTTCTTTCCTTCACCGACATATTCCCAGCACTTTATTCATGCACACTTACCCGAAGAAATTTCCGGAAGTTCAGATTCCTCTATATCAGGCGGGCATGATTTATCAGAAGATAGTTTGATACCAAAGCTACCATCCCATTATTCTCCCAGCCAGATCAACATGGCTTCTGAATGTGGGCGGAAGTATTATTATGAATATATTTTAGGTATAAAGCAAAATAAACCAAATCCGTTTTTCATATTAGGTTCAGCAGCAGATCGAACCATAGAGATATGCCTCGGTAATCCTCCCAATAGTTCTAGTATACCTGCTCCTTCAGAAATATTTCAAGAAGAATTAAAAAAAGAGCTTGAAGGAAAGAAATTAACTGAGGATCAACAACAAAAAGTTGATAAACAAGCGATATCATTAGAAATATTACTTAATAATTATTTGAATTTGTTTGTAGATTTTACACCAGTAAGTTTTCAACGGAAGATGACGCTGAGAATAAAAGGAGTAGGTCCCATAGTATTTGGGTACTCAGATATTATAGCCAAACGGGGGGATAAAAATCTTATCATTGATATCAAAACTTCCGGCAAACAAATGTCTGAGGCGTCTCCTACTCATAGGACACAGATGATGTTCTACTGTTTATCCTTGATGAAGATGGATAAGTTGAAGGAAATCCCAGATTTAGAATTACACTACTTGGTTAAGACTCGAGAACCTAAGATCAATATTGTAAAGGTCAATATAAGAGAATCAGACCTTTATCAATTAGTAGCTTCTATCCGTGAACATCACTGGAGGATTCAACAAGGATTTTATCCTCTAAATCGCGGTAATGTGTGGTGCTCTGAAACAGGTTGTGATCATCATACCCAGTGCCATGAGGAATGTTCCATGACCATAGAAAAAACAATGGATCAAGTGATTTTAGATGGAGTTGAATAAACGGATACCTGGGACAAGATTAACCCCTATAGAGTTTGTGGGGAAGATCAGGATGAAACGCTCTTATCATTATGTTTATCAATTCAGATGCGACTGTGGTAAGTTGATTTGTAAGAGGAGTCATTCAATAGGTTCAGGGAAAAAAAGAACGAAGAGTTGTGGGTGCCTCCGTGACGAATGGGTTAGGAATATTAAGAAGGATCCAAAAAAATATTGTACAAAGGCTGTCCAATCAAGTTGGATCAAAAAAGGTCAATCCTTAAATAAGACCCGAGGATCGACTGGTAAAACAGCCCACAACAGGGGTAAGATCTGCATCTATGAGAATCAGAATGTTGTCCATAAGAATTCTAAGAGAAAGTATGTTACTCAACAACAATTAAACGAGATGTACTATGGCGTATGATCCGGTTCTTGAGTTTCGTGATAAAGTACTCGATATGCGAAAGAAGCAAGTTGCCTTTCAGCAGGATAAAAGTAGAGAAAATCTATTATTAGCTTCGGAAGCTGAACAAACGGTAGATGACATGGTGGGCTATAAAATTATGACTGATAAAAGAATAAGAGGGAAATATGGAGCAGATTTGGCTTGACATCGGTGATTTTTTATGGTTCACACTCAGAGTATTCGGATCGCTTCTCTTCATTGCTTTTATATTCAAATCGGTTCAATCAGCCTTTGAGAAGACAAAGACTACACATACCCCCGAAGAAAACGGTGATAAAAAATGGATGAATTAGCATTAGAAGTTATCCCCGAAGATTCTAAAGGGATCGTAATTGCTGCTACAGAGCGGATTAATCTTCGTCTCAGGAGAACGGCAGAAGATATTGTATTGGTAGGTCAAGATTTGAAGATGATCAAAGATTCTTTAGATCAAGGTCAGTTTTCAGAATGGATTTCTGATAATTTTGACATGACCCATAGAACAGCTAATAATTTCATCAATGTTTATTCAAAGTTCCATGATCGACTGGATATGATTGATCACCTAAAACCATCAATCTTATATCAGTTATCTGCCCCCTCAACACCTGATGAGGTGGTTGATGAAGTTACGAAGATGGAAAAGAACCCTACTCTAAGTGAATTCGAAGCTCTCAAAAACCAAGTTAAAAAGGAAGAAGTCAAACGTAAAAGAGCAGAGGATAATCGCGACTTGGTCATGAAACAAGCTGATGATAGAATTGGTGAAGCAAATCGTGAGGTTAAGACTCTTCAGGACAAAATGAAAAATATTGGAGAGATCAAAGATAGAGTTGAGATTATTCCTGAAGGATATGTTGATATAAACGAGATACCTATTAAATCAGCATTACACCATTTAGAAGAATCCTACGGCTTATTGCAACAAGTTTCCATTCCTCCACGAGGTGTGGAAGAATTCGATAAAGCGTTCCAGTTCGTTCAAAACATAAACTCAGAGATGAGACGGCTTACGGAAAAAGATTCTTAACCGCCCAGCAGAGGGTGGCGGTAATAACTCTCTGCCAGCATGATGTCCTTTCTCCGTGAGGTATGCCCAGGCTAGGGATATCTGGGCATACTTTCTAAAAGGAGGTTATGCACTTATATGCTTCTCTTTAGTCAACGCACCTGAGTTTTATGTCGATGGCTCGGGTGCGTTTTTCGTATTTACATTTGAATTTCTATAGGATATAATAATATAAACAATCGGGGGGTCATGTTAACTGACTGGATTGTCAAGAAGCTAGGAGGTAGAATAAATGATATGGACAAAGTTGATAAATTTTGGACGATTTTTTGGAGCCTCCTTTTTTGCTCTGTTGTTTTTTATTTTGTTATTAGCAGTGGCTATAGTATTTGTCTCTTTGGGATCAATTTCTTATGTTTGGGGTAAGATATGGAAGAAAAAAGTAGAGATAAATCTATGAAATGTCAATTTTGTTTATCAGAAAATTCCATGATATTCTGTCATGGTCATTACCACTGTTCAAGATGTGGTAAAGCAAACTATGATTGTTGTGAAGGAGAAACAGCCGATGGAAATGATAGAACCGTCTTGGTGGACTGACCCTAGTTATGATAACTATGGACGAAAAATAGAAGCATGTTGTACTATATGTAATGAACCGATCTCAGATTTCGATGAGACGGATATCGAACAATGCGAAGATTGTAGGGATGATCCTAGAGATGAGTGACTGGAGAAGACACTGGTATCCTGGTGATGAGGAAAACTTCATTGAGAGTTTAGTCAAACCCATGGGAGATGAACCTTCTCTATGTGAAGAATTTAATTTAGATCCTGTTAAAACCCTGAGGGGATATTTGGGATCGCTTCATTTGAGAAAAAACTGGGGGAAGAAGATTGAAGAACATCATGTCAATCAGTTCAGAAAATTAGCGAGGAAACTGCTTCACGATGAACATCTTTTATCTAGATTGGAATCTGAAACGATGCGCTGAATATCATACTGACCCGCACGTCGTAAGGATGATTCTAGAGTCATCACAGATGTTGTGCAACGCTCTCCATCACACTGGTCAAAATGCTCCTTACAGGCCAGTCCATATGAACCATCCATGCTCAATCTGGACTCGAGATAGTCTATCCAATTGGCATTGGTTAAAAAATCTTGTTCTACATTTAAACCGCGAATTTCGGTTTCGGTACATGGGGAAAGACCATCAATCCTATGTCACTGCCATGACTCTTGAACTTCCTGATATAGAAGACAAGGGTATTACTCCGCGACCGCAGTGTGTCCCTGAGGAATATAAAAGAAAGGATGATCCAATTAAAGCTTATCGGATATATTATACAAGATCAAAAAGTCATCTACATAAGTGGACAGGTAGAGATACCCCTAAATTTATTGAAACTTTTTTGTAAAAAGATATTTACATTTGACCGCACTATATATACAATAAATAATGTCCGGTGGGAATCAACCTACTAGACGATCTAGTAATAATATGGAGTTCTAATATGTCAGTACTCACTGTAAAGACACCCGCAAAAGATTTTCCAAAATTCTTTGACATGAGCAAATTCTTCGGCGATGATGCCAAGGATATTAAGATCAGTAATGTCAAAGATATATTGGGGCTGATTGAGCGAATACCTCCGGAAAAAGAAGGAGATATCCCTGATGAAGTAATTACTTATTACAACCATCATTCTGGGACTGAACTTCCTCCCGATTCAGTTTCCGGTAAGCAATATAGCCAACGATCCTCAGGGGGACGCGAAAAATGGAATGGTGAAGGCCAACCCTTTCGTGAGGGGACAAAGTATCACCGCGTCTTTAAAACGTTGGTTAAAGGGACACATTCACGCCAGGATCTCATTGATGAGTTCACCAAAGAATTTGGTGAAAAGACAGGTAATCCTTCCAACATGGCTACGTACATAGGAACTGTAGCTCGGAAGGTGGCAGACCAATACAATCTGGAAAAAATGCCAGATGGTAAGTTGATTCTCAAAGCCGTTAAGTAATTTCCTGCCCCGCTAGGTCTCCTTTCAGCAAGAGGTTCTCTTACGAGAACTCTTGTTCCTGGCGGGGTTCACAGTATTTGGAGGATATATGTATTTGATAGAACCGATCTGGTGGCACGTACCTTTAGCAATAACCTGTCTGGTAGGGTTATCCTTAGTAATTGGATTCTTAGTTATATGTATGTATTACTTACTCACTAGTTCAAAAATAATTATTGAAAAGAGACAAGATGAGACTAACACAGAAACAGTTGAATAAATCTAAGGAAGATACAAAACTTCATGTTCTAAAAATGGGGGATGATATATTTAGCGTGATGATGGAACTTGAGGGAGATTATCACATGATAAAATCTAATTTTATATCTGAACGCTTGGCAAAAGATTTTATATTGAAATTAAGAACAGCCGTCATCCGAGAAAATTATGAATTATTTCGAAAGAACAATGAAAATGGCTAAAGATTTGACTGTATTAAAAGATCGATATGAGGCCATTCATGATAGATTCCTGGAATGGGAGAATTCTTGTTATACGAAAGTTGGAAACTATAATATAAATCATTATACTGATAGATATTTATTACCAAATATTGAACACGAAGATACTATTGATGTTTTGGAGGGTCTTTTGGACATATACCAAGGATCATGGGAGACATTATCAGCTCACGATGATGTAGATTTCTGGGCTTTAAATTTTTGGATAGCAGATTGGTATTGTCATGGAGATGACTACAAAGATCGGATTAATTTATTATTGAGAAAGCGGCGAGATTATGGTGAAAGACCGTTCAAGGTATCCGGGACTCTGGGAATAATGGCTAGATCAGCAGATAAAGTTTGCCGAGCCCAAAATATATTAATGATGAGACAACTTACTATAAAAGATGAACAGATAGAAGATACATTCGTGGATTTATATAACTATTCCTTAATTGCGACTGATTTAATAATGAAGGATGTGTAGTTTAAAGACGGAAAATCGCTCATATGGATTAAATCGTTATGTATGTACTGTCTTGGAAGAAATGAGACAATGTACAAAAAATTTGAATTTTTCAGTTTTACCATCTTTGATTGAAGAAGTACAGATTTTGGTAAATCGAATGGAGGCTAAATTGCACGATATAAAAGATCTAGATAATCTTCATGATAGGATAAAAGAAAAAAAGTTAATTTTAAGTAAATTAGAAGAAAAGATAAAGAAATGTGCGGTCTAAATTTCTCTACAAATAGGTTCGAACTCCGGAGAATGAATGAGTTAATTTCACACAGAGGTATTCGAAGTAAAGTTAGAGGAAATTTAGGATCAGTTCGATTACCTATTCAAGGACTTGATCCTAAATATGATGGTCCTTATGATTCAGGCAGATGGCGTATTGCTTATGTGGGAGAGGTTTATGAACATAAGTATGAGTCTGATATAATATATGTTCTTGACGCCTGGGAATCCGAAGGTATTGAACCATTCAAGAATTTTGATGGAATGTGGTCCTTTGTTCTATGGGATAGCCTTAAAGGAGAGTATCATGTAGTCACAGATCATCTTGCAAAGAAACCTTTATATATAAATCATCTTTTACAAATAAGTTCCGAAATAAAAGCACTTATTGTTCCAGATCATAAGGAAGCTGATGAATTTTATTATTCCTGGATTGCCAGGACGGGAATTTGCCCATTCGAAAATACTCCTTTCAAAAATATAAAGAAAATTCCTCCAGGATCCCATTGGATCATAAAAAATCAAGAAATAATTCAGAAAAATACTTATCGGACATTGAAACCATATAGCCATGGGAGTATCCGGGGACTTTTGGAAAGGGCTGTTAAAAATAGATTAACATCAGATGTTCCTATCTCGATATTATGCTCTGGTGGTTTGGATTCAACAATAATTTATAAATTAGCATCTCAGATTAAAGATGATATAACAGTCGTTCATATTGAGAACGACGAAGCAGAATATCTGGAGTATTTAAAACCCATCAAGAATCTAGAACAGGTAGTTATTGAAAAGGGGTGGTTGCTCAGTAGTGTTTTATATTATAATGAAGGACCTTCTGATCTAGGATCCATGATACCTCAATATCTAATATCAAAGAATATTGATTCTGCTAAGACCCCTGTATTATTGACAGGAGATGGAGCGGATGAGTGTTTCTTGGGTTATAGTCGTGCTCAAGAATATGATTCAAGATATTATGATATTTTTTCTGAATTGATCTATTACCATATACCTAGGCTAGATAAGTTATCTTCAGCCTTCACATTTGAGTTGCGTTCTCCATTTTTATCTACTAAGGTAGTTGAAACAGCGCTATCCCTTAAATATGAGAAATCGAAAGGTAAGCAAGTATTGAAGGATGCATTCTCCGATATTGTTCCCAAAGAGATCATCGAACGTAAGAAGCAACCACTTCGTTTCATATCACCGAGAGATCTGAAATGGAGGTATGATCTAATCAGTCAATCTAGAAAGGCCGTTTATGAACATTAGTGATATAGAGGATGTTAAGGAATATCCCGAACCAGAGGATATAATCCCTAATATATTTAAGATGCAAAAATTTTTGATGGAGAAACCAGGGGGTTATGACGAGATAGAAAGTAAAATAGGTTTAAAGCAAACAGAGGATGTCCCCGTAAACATTGAGTCGAAAGAAGGACAGGCCCGATTAAAAGATTTTTGTTGGAGAACGACTGAAGAATTGATGGAGGCGAAGGAATCCTACGACCGCGGAGATGATATGGAGCATACTCTCGAAGAGGTTGTGGATGCTCTACATTTCTTTGTTGAATTATGTATTTTATCTAAATGGGAGACTTTTCCTAATAACTCTATTACACCAACTCAGGAAGTAAACGAACATTTATTCTATGCACCTGTTTATCCCCTTGGTATTGCAGCAAATTTATTGAAGAATAAAGCGTGGAAGCAGACCTTCGTAGAAACTGATGTAAATAGGTATAATGACTATTTGGCTGATGCTTCACAGCAATTATTAGGAATATTTGGATATTTCGATCAAAGTCTAAGAGATGTCTATAATATTTATTATAGGAAAAATAGAGTAAACATCTGGCGACAAGATAGGAATTATTGATGGAATTAACAGCATTAGGAATGACCGACGGTGTAGGGAGTATGCTGGTCGGAGCCCAAGATCAAGGATATGAAATAATAGGAAATATCGAATGGAGAAAATATTATCATACAGGTACTTGGCAATATAATTTTAATAATGCCTGGATGGTTCATTCTTGGGAAGAATCAAGAGGAAAAATACCGAGGAATCTAACTATGGTGATGGGTCATCCCGAGTGTGGTCAATATTCTGCCCTTGGTTATTCATCACTCGGAAATGCTCCGGATAGATTCACAGTTCCTAGTGATATACCTATTTTTATCAAGGGAATACAGCAAACAAAACCAGAATTCTTTGCAATGGATAATTTGTTGAAATCACTTCATGCTGTACCTTTGACTGAATGGAGCACAGAGTTACCCGATTATGATATTTATTCAGAATATATCTCCAATTATCATTATGGGAACCCCCAGCTATGTCGGAAAAGAATGTTTATTATTGGAGCAAAAAAGAAATATGGGTATGTCTTTAAACCAGGAGAGGAAGAACATGATGTCAATGTTTGGGATACGATCGGGGACCTCCATGAAAAAGATGAATATGATTTTACTAATCATGTCCAGTTTCCCAATGATTTGATTACCCCCAACAGAGAATATTTTACAGCAAAAGCATTGACCGTTGCAGAATCAGCTGAAGTATTCAGGAAATTAAAACCTGGTCGAGCACCTTCGTACATTAATAAAGAAGGTTTGGAGAAGAATAGAATTGGAATGATGAAATTATACAAAGATAAACATTCTCATACTATCACAGGCACTAATTATCATATGCATCCAGTTACTTGTAAGCCCCTCACGTGTCGAGAGAGGGCTAGAATACAAGGTTTTCCCGACGACTTTACATTCCTGTTCAAAAAGAAAAAGGATCATTACTCGACCAATATGAGTCGTCAAACAGGAAAAGCAATGCCATTACAATTCTGCACTTATTTAAGTGATCAGTTCAAAGGCCATTATTTGGGAACAAATGGATCTCAACCTTCCGGAAAGCGTCATCTCCGTGATCCACTCATAGAAGATTGTAAAATTGATTATTGTAAAGATATAGGTTACTCGGATCAAAAGGAAGCTTGTAGATGGTGTAGTATTGAAGAATGTCCAATAAGAAAAGAATCCTCCCTTGCCAGTTATTTCCCTCCTTCCAGAAATATGGGCGGAGGGGCATACAGAGCACATTAATCTATTTATTGTTTCTCCAACCATCTTTATCCCAGGAGATTAGCTTACAGATATTTCAACATCCAGCCCTGGGAGTAGTTTATGAAGGATTCGGGTTGTATCAAACAACTCTTTATAAGAAGTCCAATGACAGGTTATCCACGATGAGCTGGTCGAAATCGCTAAATAGATACGGGTTATTATTCCAGATAGAAGGAGATTCGGGGGGAAGGGGAGGAATCAAATATGGAAAAAGTCGGATTAAAATAATTGCACAGCAATTCTATAGATGTAGGTTATTTGCGACTCGAGGAGATCCTAAAGAATGCTTAGGTAATGAGGGAGATTGGCTCTATGAATCGTATGAATTTAATAAAGTATCGGATCAATTTTCTCTTTATCTAGGAGAATCCATATTCGATTTTATGACGATAGGTATACAATGGAACTTATTCTGGAATATAGAATCGGATAACATCGAAGTCTTAAAGCTTAATTTGCATTCTTCAATGTTGGAGGAAGATCTCAAAGAAAGATTTGTGGAATATTTCTTGAAGTTTTATACAAAATTATAAAAAAGTTGTTTACATTTGACCTTCTATATATCATAATATAATTATGATGATTGATAAACAGATCATTTACTCCTGTTCATGAAAGGGAAATATGCTGACAGGAATTGGCGATACTGCTAAAGTAACAATTGGTGAGCATTCTAGATTTGAGCATCGTATGGGTGATCCTGATCCCACTCCATATCCTAATGTGGAAAGGATACCCGTTCTATTTAACCCAGGTGGTAAATTAGCCAGGCGGATACCTGGATACCATGCACTTTATGATCAGAATTCCCAAGGGGTCTTTTCGATCGTATCTCCAAAATACGAACTTGTTCGTCATGAGGATATTGCTCAACAATTGGAGGAAGTGATGGATCGAAGGAATCTAAAGCCTGTTATCAAAACTGATCTTATAGATTATGGATCACGGATGAGGAGAGAATATAGGTTCGATGAAGAAAAATATGATATCAGGGAGGGTGATACTGTTTCTCCAACTTTGTTTTATGACAATGGTTATGATAAGCGTACTCGATTAGGTATCGATCTTGGTGCATTTAGATGGCGCTGTTCAAATGGTCAGATATCGGGGGAAAGATTTTATCAGGATCTTCAATACCATAGAGGTGAAGTGGTATTTAACGCTGATGATCTGGAGAGAGCATTCGATAAATTCTCAGATCAAGTTACTGTATGGCAAAACTGGATTGATCGTGAAGCAACGGTTGAAGATTATAAGACCCTTGTTACATCCGTCGATCCGTCCAAGTCGGGTAAGGCGTGGATCGAATCGAGAGTAATCGAGGAGGCAGGTTCTTCTGTTGAAAAACACGAGAAAACAGAAGAAGTAATGGCTATCCCTCTAATGTCTTATTATATTTTATACAATGTACTCACGGCGTATCTTACGCATTACGTAACTTCATTGAGGATGCGTGCTGCTGCAGAACAAAAATTTCGTCGAGCATTACGTCAATCTTAATAAAAAGGAACTATATGCATTTCTGGATGATGAGTGGAAAAAATGAAAACACTCGATTCTTTCAGACTAAGAAAGAAGCCGAAGAGGCTAAAAAGTCAATGTCAACACATTCTGAGGATTATCTTCTTCATGAGATGGTCATGTATTCTAAGGCTGATGCACCAAAAATATCTAGAGATTGGATCGTAAAATCTTTAGATCATTTTTCTCAGGAGCTCAATTCTAAGGGTGTTTCTATATTAAGCTGTACTGAACCAGCATGCTGAACTAAGAATGGGGCCCTATGCCACGGAGGCAGGTCTAACAAGACCCGGCTGAGCACCGATGCCAAAGTGGGGGCGACATAGGGCTTCTGAAAAACAGGGTGGTCCTACCAGTAATGATGGACTAATTCTATTGTGGATATGTTACCTTTATATCATTTTCAATTAACTAACTTTATTGGTGAGGCCCCCCGAAGGCTGTCGACCCAAAAACGATGTTGTTTGCGACTGGGTAAAGGCTAGCTTCTTGAGTCCACAAGGGGATTTCTTCAACACCCTGTTTTATTTGTAGAGGAGATTTATTATGGAAGAGGAGGAGATTATGTTGGATAAGTTGGAAAAAAAACTAAGAACAATATTTGATAAGCATAAAGATAGAGATGGTAGATTATGGAATATCCCTTATTCAGATTGGTGTAGATCGGGAGATCTTATAAGAAAAATGGGGAGAATTAGATCAAAAATTAAGTGGAGGAAAGAAAATTCAGTAAGATCTAATGGAAACCATATACATTAAGCCCGCAAGTGATACTATTCTTTTAAAAAAGTTACGAGCAAAAAAGTGAGTTATTCTAGATGGTTAAACAGTGATTTTTATACTTATTGGAGGGCTCCTGTTCTTTCAATAAAGGAGGAGAATATTCTTGCCTGTCATTACACCTTAGACGAGACCGATTATTTTACGTACGAGCAATGTAAAGGATATGTTGTTAGTCCTGATGATCTCATCTGGATGATGGGGATCAATGGAGAGCAAGCAGAAGAGCTTGCGCGTTATATGAGGGAGTTTATCAAAGATGTTGATAAAAAATTCAATGAAGGAGAGATATGATCAGAATAAATAATATCAGGGAACTGGGTAACTCATTAAGAGAGGGACGCTGGGTATGGCCCGGAGGTTATGAGAAGTTATTCATAGCAAATGATGGGGCAGTCATCTGTTTTACGTGTGTTAACGGTGAGATAAAGAGTGTTCTGGATTCCATGAAGAATGAGATCAATGATGGTTGGAGAGTTATAGGAACCGATGCGACTTGTAATAGTGATGAAACTCCTAACTGTGAACATTGTAACTACGAATTTGAACCAGAGGATGCGGTATAAATGCTTAATATTTCGGGAACAAGAGACTGAAGGTATTACTAAAATGGGTAATGCTTTCAATGAACTTGTTGTTTCGGTCAATAATTTCCTTAATACAAGGAAAAAAGTGGATACATATGATGTCTTTTATTATAAAATGATACAGGGAGAATGGAGATTTTTAGTTTTTCACAGATGGTGAATAATCTCAGCGGGCCAACCACTGAACCTATTGGGAATAGAAAGGATGCCTGGCTTTGCTCAGGTTATTTATGCGAGACATTGATCCCATTAGGAGAACCATCATATGATCTGAGACCCATTTTCAATACCCCCGCTTATGCTTGTTCACAAGAATGCTTGAAAGAGATCTGTGACAGGTGGAATTTATTATAACTTTATTATTTACATTCGATTTTCTATGGGGTATAATATATTATGCAATACCGATATAGGTATTGTTAATTCCATAGGAAAGAAACCAAATGGAACCAGTAACATCTGAACATGAGTTAGAAAACCCATGGGAAGTCGATGGTAGTAAATTGGTCGAGGAAATTAAGGAACGTTTAGAGTGGATGAAGGATAATTTTGACCTGATAAACACTATGGATATTCCTGATAATTTCAAAAAGAACGTCTCAAGTTTATATGAGGAGTTTACGAACAAATATGATCTTGAATCTAATTTCGATATTGAGGATGCAAGTTTTAAATGTTCTACAATTATCCTACGTGATGTTCTTGATACAGTTCGTCAACAATCTGAAATGAGGATAATGTAATGGCTGGAACCTGGACAGTACATTGTGATATTACAAACACTGTTGAATCGATGGTAGCTACTATACAGCAAAAAGGTATTGCCATAAAGAAGCTGGAAGAAGTTACTGTTAATGAAAATTGTATGAGTCTTACTGCAGAATTCAATAATTATAAAGATTATGCAGGGTGGTGTAAAGCACATACAGGAGAATCAGATGAAGATAAGGCAGTTGAACTTATGTGTCATGATTTTGGAGATGTAATCTATCAGGAAGGCTTCGAGTGATCCTACCCCGAATCATAAAGTTAAGTAAGTTCCCTGTTGCCTGTAAACTAACGGGGATAGGTTTTTGTTACATTTTGCCTACCATATCTTACAAAGGACAGACAAGGTTGCGCACTCTCCATTAGGCGTATATGTTATCCTGCTTTATGATTCGGGGTTCATCAGTTATACAGGAGGTGGATTGTGGATTTACTCAAGACACTTTTATTTTTATCTATAATGGTTTTAATTTTAGTTTCAATTCTAGCTCATCGAATGATGGAGAAAAAAGATCCCCCACCCAGAGTGGAGTATAAATATATGAATTCTAATTTTTAATTAATATGAGATATTATCAGAACCCAATGGAAATGGTTAAAGAAGTGGAACGTGAACTCTTCGAAATGGGGATTCACGTTCAATCTGATTCTAGCCAGAACATACAAACGAAGGATAATGAAGATTATAAAACTATGGAGCTTACGGGATATGGTTATAAGCTCCAAGCACCCTTCACAGAAGAACAACTCAAAGAAATTGCTTCCTATCTTAAAATTCCTTACGACTGGATTGAAGCTGAGTTTTCGGAGCGCATTCACCCTGAAGGATTTAAAGGAGAATCACTTAACCCTGGAGAAGCTTGGAAATTACGAAGGAACGTGTGGGAACATCTGTTAGTACCGAATTTATATGAGGATGAACCTGAACCTTATTTCTCCTATACTTATGGTGGAAGATATTATTACCAGTATGATGGATTTGGATCTAATCAGATTGATAGGGTAGTTAATGAATTGAAAGAAAATCGTAATAGTCGTCAAGTTATATTAGAAATGTATATGGGTAATGAGGATGCTGAACGATGGGGAGCTAGAGGAGATATTGATAGGGGTGATCCCAAACATAGAATTCCCTGTTCCATGCACTATCAATTCATGATAAGAAACAATAAGCTCTATTGTATGTACGTCATGAGATCATGTGATTTTTTAACATTCTTTGGATCAGATATTATATTGACTTTAAAACTCCAAAATGAGATTGCTAAAAGAGTGGGAATTGAGCCAGGTATTTTTACTCATTTCATAGGATCACTTCACGCCTATTATAAAGATATGAAAGAAAGGGGAATATTTTGAATAAAAGACGACCAGTAATCATCAAAGGTAAATATTATCCATCTGTTTCTTTCGCTAGGAAAGAATTACAAACACCTCGGATATCTTTAGTATACGCCATCGAAGGGGCAAATCCCGAGTATCGGTATGCTACACCTAATGAGATAAAGGAGTATGAAGAGTCGGAAACCTCTTGAGACTATATTCATGGAAACAGCTCGTCAATTTGCAGAACGAGCTACTTGTGGCAGGGCCAGAGTAGGATCTGTTATAACAAAGGATAAAAGGATAATATCCTCTGGATATAATGGTCCTTTACCAGGGCAACCTCATTGCTCCTCTGAAATATGTGATTTAAAGAATCATTGTGAAAGATCTATTCATGCTGAGGCCAATGCAATTATGTTTGCTTGTCGACAAGGTGTTCCAATATCAGGAAGCGATGTTTACATAACACTTTCTCCATGTAAGAAATGTGCTGAACTAATAATTCTTGCAGGAATGAAGAGAGTTTATTTCGCAGATGAATATAGGGAAGCTCCTAGTTCCATCCCTTTTCTTCAACATCACGGAATCGAGTGTTTTAGGATGGTGGAATTTCCAGGCTGGGAGTGGGATCAACCTTTTGAATTAAAGTGAAATTTTTTTATTTACATTTGATCGTCTTTATATTAATATATAATTATGAATAAATTTAACGAGCACCCATTTCGCAAGTCCTCTCGAATTGACTCCGGCCGGGTCCTTTGCAAGACCTCTCATCTGGGTGCTCTTCCATATTTAGAAAGGAAATAATGGAATATATAAATAATATACCTGAACCAGTCAGGGGAGCAATTAAACGCTACGTATTCGATGGAATCAGACCAGGGCATTTTCTAACCTGTGTCATGAACAATGATTTATTCGGAGCAATAGGTCGTGCTGATGAATCATCCCTAGAATGCCTCTCAGATATTATCAAATTATTTTATAATCGGCTCCCAGGACAATGTTGGGGTACTGAAGATAAAATAGAACACTGGATCAATATGAGTGATCTTGATCGACATTCAATAACTATGGGTTATAAATCCGATTTGGCCTATTTATGACCTGGGTGGATAACAAACAGTACAAGCACGAAAGGGATATGGAAGAAACTGTAAATGAATTTGTCGAACGAATAAAAAATGCACCTATCCGATATCGGGCTTATTTTAAAAAGCTCGTATTAAGAAGTAATTATAATCGACAAGAATGGATCTGGAATGATTTTGATGAAACATCAATAGAAAATTTATCGGATGCATCTCGGAAATATCTTGAGCGCCATCCTGACTGGATATTGGATAGCGTTGATAAATTGGAAATGGGGAAAGGTGAGGAGTGGCCTTCTCCTAGTGGTCGAATTTGTAAGTTACCATTAACAACGAGAATTCCGATCGAAGAACTATTATGATGGTAGAGATGAAGAAAATCCCAGGTGATTGGTTTAAGGATTTTTATACCCCTGTTCAGCATAGTGGAATGGGTTATGGAGACGATCGGAATTTTGAGAAAGGTTTAGAGACCAGATCTCTTGAGGAATTAAAGCAATTACAGATTGTTATGATAGAAGGAGGTATTTTATTCGATAATTTGAAGGAAGCAGAAGATTATTGTGAATATGAGATGTATCGAGAGACTGAAGGTATCATACCTAGGGCTCCAGGGACATTTCATGAGGAGTGTTTGGTAGATGGTTTAAAACTATACATCCCAAAAGAAAGGAATATGCAATGGCAACAAGGAAAGATTATGTAGGAATAGCGTCAGCAATCAAGAAAACAAAACTGGAATGTCCACGAGCTAGAAAGAGGATCGAGAATAATGTGGAGGAACAACTGATAAAATTTTTTACAAAAGATAACCCACTTTTTGATAAGGACCTATTTAAAGAGGCGTGTCGCTTATGACTGAACCATTAGAAACAAATGAAGCGTATTTTCGTTTCTTAGATGAGATTCGAGAATCAGGTGTAACAAATATGTTTGGAGCTGCCCCATATCTACGGGAGATGTGGCCGGAGCTTAATCGTGAAGAAGCAAAAGCAATAGTAATTCTATGGATGAAAACATATGAGAAAGGATATCGGGGGATTGCCACCGAGGCTACCGGATAAAGGGATAGTCTCAATTGACATTGAAACTCGCGATGATGGTCTAAAAGATTATGGGCCAGGAGTTAGACGGGGATCTTATATAATTGGGGTTGCTGTAGCCCACGCAGATGGCGCTAAAATCAATTCGTGGTATTTACCATTCAACCACGAAACAGGATTCAATCACGATGAATCTGCGGTGAAACAGTGGTGCCTGGATAATCTGTGTCGACCGAATCAACCAAAAACGGGGGCCAATCTAATGTACGATCTGGACTTCCTATGGGATTGGGGAGTTCGAGTTACAGGTCCATTTTATGATATACAGATTGCGGAACCTTTATTAGATGAAACTAGGAAATCTTATTCCTTAAACAATATAGCCAAATCATACCTTGGTGAAGAAAAAACTGATGAGGGTTTATTAGATTGGGTAAGAACAAACTTAGGAGCAAAAACTAAAGACCCATATTCTAACATTTGGAGAGTGCCCTCAGAAATCATTGAAGGTTATGCTAAAGGGGACGTGGAGCTCCCCCTGAGGGTATTTGAAATTCAAAAGGAGGAATTAAAAAGAAAAAACCTCTGGGATTTATTTATGCTTGAGGTTAATCTTTTACCCATGCTTTTGGATATGCGTCAAAAGGGCGTTCGAATCGACGTGCGAAAAGTTCAACGTCTAGAAGTTGAATATGATCGTGAGATAGCCTCTTCACAAGGAAAGTTAAACGATATTGCAGGAATCGAAGTTAATCCAAACGCAGGTGCTTCGATAGCCATAGCGTGTGATCGGCTTGGGATAAAATACCCTCTTACAGCCAAAACAAAAGCACCCTCCTTTACTCGTCCCTGGATGGAAAGTCAAAGTCATGAACTCTTCAAACATCTGTTAGATTTACGACAATTTAAAAAGCAACAGACAACTTTCCTACAAGGATCCATAGATAAATATCTGATAAGCGGTAGAATCCACTGCCTATTTCATCCCTTAAAATCGGATAGCCATGGAACTGTAAGCGGACGTTTTTCAAGTTCCAATCCCAATCTCCAGTTTATCCCAGCGAGGCATCCTGTCTTAGGACCAGCGACTCGAGGATTATTTCTACCCGAAGAAGATGAAACATGGGTTAAGTTTGATTACTCAGCCATAGAGCCACGGGTTACTCTGCATTATGGTGAAGGCCCAGTTGTTGAGAAAGCATCCTCCATGCTTAAACAAGATCCTTCCATGGATATCTATAAACCCATGATGGAGATGTTACCTCACTTACCCCGAAAGGTTATAAAGACTATTTATCTGGGAACGGCTTATGGGATGGGCTCAGAAAAATTGTCCCATCAACTAGGAATACCCGATCATGAGGCAATGAAAGTAATTACAGATTTTAATCGTGCTTTACCTTATATACGAAATCTATCTCGGGCCTGTATGCAGCGGGCCGAGAAAGTAGGATATATAAGAACCCTATTGGGTCGGCGAAGACACTTCAATACCTTTGAACCTTCCTTCAACAAACTCAGACAACCGCCTCTTCCCAGACGAGCAGCTCAAGCAAAATGGGGTAATCGAATAAGACGGGCCTATACATACAAGGCCATGAACGCTTTAATTCAAGGAACATCTGCTGATATCATGAAAAAAGCAATGTTGGACTTATATACATCTGGAATCACTGATGAGGTGGGAGTCCCCATGATAACTTGTCATGATGAGGTCGATTTTTCCATCCCCCCTGGTAATAGATTTGATGGAATAGTCAAAGAAATAAAAAATATAATGGAGAAAACAGTTAATCTTCATGTACCTTTAGCTGTAGATGTAGAAACAGGAGATTCATGGAACGTGGTCAAGTAAGATTGATTCAACAAGATTATATAGATGATCCTTGGAAGATGTTGGTGGGCTGCATATGTTTGAATCGAACAAGCAATTATCAAGTAAGGAAGACTCTTCCAGAAATATTTGAGAACTATCCCGATTATGATTATTTAGCGAATTGGCAAGAATGGTCCTCAAGGGGCAAAAGACCCCTACCACAGATAATTAGACCCCTTGGTTTGATGAACCGTCGATCTTCTAGTCTAAAGCGTTTTTCCGAAGATTGGGGAAGACTTATCAAGAAATGTCGGTATGTAGATTGGTGGGATCTAAAGCAGCTGACAGGTATGGGAAAATATGCTATAGATTCTTATAGGATATTTATTGAAGGTTACCATAATATAAATACTACAGATTTAAGATTAAGTGATTATATCTCTAGTAATGAACCTCGATTCGAGGAAAGGAATATTTGGTATGTCCCTGAGAATTATCCTCAGTAACATTTTTTTATTTTTGGGTGTAACGACCCGCGTGGGGTTAAAAGAATTTACTGTGGCGCGTTCTGCGACGTTTAATAACAACTAATTTCAAATTTTTATAATGAATACAAAACATAATAAGAGATTTACACCAGAATATAACTCTTGGTTCATCATGAAGCAAAGATGTTACAATCCAAAAGCTTACGGGTATAAGTATTATGGGGGCAAGGGTATAAAGGTCTGTGATGAATGGCTAGACGATTTTGGTACTTTCTATCAGAACATGGGACCTAAGCCTTCCGATAAATGTGGGCTATCTAGAAAAGATCCAGAAGAGGATTTCAACCCTGAAAACTGTATATGGATCGAGAGAAGAAAGCCGAATAAACTTTTTGTCGAAAAAGACGGAGAGAACTTGTCACTCAAAGATTGGTCAATCAAGCTGGGTGTTCCTTACCAGACTCTACGACATAGGTATCATAAATTTGGTTCTACGGAGGAGATACTTCATGCGTGAATCTGCATTTTGGAAATATCTACGCGAGGGTATGAAAAAAACCTGGTTAGCAGATAGGATTGAAACAGGTACGACCAAGGCGGGTGTCCCTGACGTTTTTTATGCTATTGATGGATCCTGTGGATGGATTGAGTTAAAAATGATGTCCTCAATGCCAAGGGATAAAACCTCTAAAATGAAAACTAAAGTTTCGGCTTTACAGCTTCATTGGTTAAGAACTCGGGCAAAAGAGGGTGTAACTACCTGGATGTTTTTTCAATGTGCTTTACCAAAAAGTTATTATCTAACTTCAATGAAGTATCTAAACAGTCATAGTTTAACAAAAGACTTTGTTTTGAATAATTCTAAAATATGGGAAAACAGAATAGATTTTAATGAACTGGCAGAAATACTCCAAAACGGAACCCTTTAAATTCCAGCAGGAAATAGTAGATAAATCCTGGAACGAAGAATACTATGGGTTGTTCTTAGAACAGGGGACAGGTAAGACTAAAATTGCTATTGATACTATCAATAGATTGATACTAGAAGATAAGATTGATGCTGCAGTTATTATCTGCCCCAAATCCTTGATATTCAACTGGGTAAAGAATGAGATACCAAAACATTCTAAAATACCTCTATCCTCGAAGCAACTTCTAGTGACTAATTATGAAAATCTTAAGGGTGTAGAACATTTTTTACATTCTAGGAGATGTATTCTAGTGCTAGACGAGTCGAGTAAGATCAAGAATCGTCGGGCTCAGAGGACTTCTAAGTTACTGAAATTATCCAAGCGACCAAAATACAGGAGGATATTAACAGGAACGCCAGTAACGCAAGGAGTTCAGGATCTATTCTCACAATTAGAGTTTCTCAAGAAGGATTTATTAGGAAACTATTATCAGTTTAAATATCATTATCTTATCATTAGGAGAATGTCAATAGGAACTAGATCATTCGATAAGATAGTCGGTCATAAGAACATTGAACAGTTGCATAAGATACTAGATACATTTTGCTCTCGAGTATTGAAGACAGAAGTTTTAGAGCTTCCAAGTAAGATCTATGACCGAGTAGTTGTTGACATGGTTCCTGATCAGCGATCCATCTACAATGAACTCAGACAAAATATGATTGTCGAAGTTGATGACAATGTTCTCACTACTCCGGAAGTAATTACTAGACTTTTACGATTACAGCAGATCTCGGGAGGGTTCATGCCTACGGATGATGGAGAGATCATAGCATTTAACCCTAATCCAAAGATTGATGTTCTAATGGATATCTTGAATCCACAAGAGAAGACGGTCATCTGGTGTAGATTTATCGCTGAAATAAAAGCAATCCAGAGTAAGATCAATAAGGAATTCGGAGAAGGTTCTGCTGTGACCTTTATTGGTGAAAATACTCAGGAAGAACGATTCCAATCTGTGGACTCGTTTCAGAATGGAGATGCTAAAGTCTTCGTTGGAAATCCACAAACAGGAGGGATGGGATTAACCCTGACTAGTTCTAATCGAGTGATCTATTTCTCCAATGATTTTTCATTAGAGAACCGACTTCAGTCGGAGGATCGTACTCATAGAATTGGTCAAGAAAATCCTGTGACGTATACTGACTTATTATGCAATAGATCAGTCGATTCATACATATTACAAGCTCTCAGAAATAAGCGTAATGTTTCTGAAGCTGCAACTGATTTCGTAGGAGCTTCACTTGAAATTTGAAAGAGGATTTGGATACCATAATAGAGTATCCAATTGTAGAAGTTATAGGGTGATGAAAGTAAAAGAGAGAAAAGTAAATGGTTTTGTAATGGCTCGTTTTGTTTATAGGGCTGATTATAAACAAGAAGAGACTTGGATTGAAGGACCCAAATTCAGGACTTTAGATGAAGGAAAAAAATGGTGCTCCAATCACTCGAGAAGCGATTGAAGAAGCAACCAAAAAATATTTAGAGAAGGGGGGTAAGATCAATAAGTCCTATGATGATATCCCTGCGGAAGAACAAGAAAAGATGAATAAGGTTTTATCTGATCTGGAGGATTTCAATAGGCATAAATCGTGAGAGAAGTACTTACGTGGCAGTTTATTCTCATGACATCTGCTTTAATTTTTCTTGGATTTGAAGGGTGTCAATCAACAAATAAGGCGGGGTTTTCCGAATGTAAATCTTGTCAAAATGATAATATCTATTATCCAATTCAACGGTACACAACAATGTGTCCTTGTGGAGGGCGTTGAAGGATTATTCTATGCAGGATCAGGATTAAGCTGACTTTTGCTATAATCCACATGCTGGATACATTCTTTTGAGAATCCATTGATGACTGATTCCTGCAGGGGATTATAAGGGGGAACCCAGTTTTTCATGAAATCTGATCCTCGAATGACATGTCTAAATTTATCCAGGATACAAGAGCATATAGTTTTATAATCATCTGGCCAGAATGATTCACTCCTAAATTGTTTTTGTTCCAGGGTACGCCAACAACTATCTACGAAAGAATAGATAAAACTAGAGGGGTATTTTGTATAAGGTAACTGTTCGGATTTTTCTTGGGCATGGGCCAAAGCTACTTGTAAAAAAATATAGCATATAAAAGTAACAATTGCTATAGCAAACATAGAAATAACCAGGATTATGGATCTAATAATCTTGGAGTTCGTTAATTTTTTGAATTTTTTTTTTTGAGTGTCCATCGTTTACCCCGTTTTTTCTTTTTTTCAAGGGTCTTCCAACTTTCTTACCGTAAGTTCCAGGTCCGTATGGCATATAGAGCTCCTATTTCTTTTTTCCTCCCCAGTATTCGTAGGCATGTCCTTCATCTATAAGAAGTTGGTTTATGTTTGTTTTGTCTTCGGGTAAGATCAAGTCCGCCAAAACTCTACCGAATTTACCCTTGGAATCTTTAGACGTTTTCAGGATCACCCCCTTTCCATCAACGAGTTCTCGAAGTCGGGCCTTGGCCGCCAAGCCCTTTTCCTTTTCTGCCGGATCTCTAGTTCTGCTTTCCCAAGCATCAATTCCAGCTAATCGGACCCTGGCTTTGTACCAGATATCGAATCCCAGATCGATCGAAGCATCAACTGTATCACCGTCAACCACTCGATCAATTTGTGCCTTATATTCGTACATTTCCTTCTGGATCTATAGATAATTTCATTTATGCTTTCTTGCATTTTTACGTGTAATTCTCGGACCATATCTCCTCTTCCATCTTCGATATAATTTAGGTTTTTTCCATGCGAGGAACTTTTTTTGCTTGTCTGATCGGAAGGGCATCAGATTCCTTTAATATATGATTTTTTTGATGGAGCTCTAATTCATCTAAATTAGAAAAAATCTTATCACATTCAAAACAAGAGCACCACTTATATTTTGTAAAAAAATCTAGATCATAAGGGAGCAACGTTGTCCCTGTCTTCACAACCACAGGGGTTATCTTCGGTGCAGCTGCAGGGATCGCAATCACAGTTGGTGCATTTGCACTCTTGATTTGGGCATGGGGTCATATGGAGTTTACTGTCATGCATTATAATCTTTTCCCTATTTCGTCAACTACTTGACCCAATAGTTTTTTAGCTTCAGGATTATCCCCGATCTGATCACGAACGAAATTTTTCATTTGATCTCCAGTTAGATCATTGGCTTTATCCGCCACAGCATCGAAGATGGCACTTACCAGATATTTAACCAGCATAGCTTCAATCATGAGAACCTTCGTTTTTATTTAAGTGTGTGGAAATAACTTCAACAAGACTATCATCCAAGTCATTTGTTGTCTTTTTAGATAACCAGATAAGTATTTCTAGAACGATTTGAATGACCATTCTTTCTGTCACTATGGAAGTGACGACTCTACCCATTGATTTTGCCACGATTTGTGATAACATAAGACCTCGTTTTTGATGGTTTATTAACGACCTATTCTTTCTACTTCTCTTTCTACATTTTGTAAACGCACATCCACTCCTTCTAAATCCTTATCGACTCTGGCGTTCATCCTGTCAATCGACTGGGTTACACTCATAATAACACCCTGATTGTCTTTCACAAGCTCTATTATTTTATCATCCAATTTCTCTTTCCTTTTGAACAGAGTCCATATTGTAAAACCCATTACCAGGAGTCCAATCCCCACTAAGCCTTGTTCTAAGAGCATTGCGGGGATATCTTCTATACCTGTAGGGTTGGGCTGTGCCTGGTGTGTGTAGTAATTTTGTGGAACTATATTTGTCGCGTATCCTTCGTTCGGGGCGAACGGTCTTGAGTGATCCATGATTCCTCATCTTAATTTATGATTTGCTGCCCCTTATATCTACTATATACTTGTTCTAATTCTTCAATTAGATCTGCAGTTTCTCGAATCAGTTTCCAAGCTTTAAAAAAAGCTTCAGGATCATCTCGTTTTTTTTTCCATAAGTCACTAAGAGAAGTTATTCGACTAAGATTTTTTTCGATATGATCTTCTAATTCTTCCAAAGGTCCATACAAATCACTCATTGATTGAGTCCCATGAGATAATCAGTTTTACCTTTACCCTTTTTTATTGCTGTCATTACTTGATTACGGTTCGATCCATCACGTTTATAGGAACAATGAACCCATCCGCTTTGGGGATCATTTTTGGTATAAAATTCTAGAATAAGTTGATCAAATTTTAATTTAGCTATAATCCATGAACATAAGTCATAATTAGATACTGAATAACATTCAAAATCAGCAGCTTCACCTTTACAATGAGAGCTATCCTTACTACCTCCGATTGCTTTATTTAGATCCGGAACTCTGAGACCTGAGCTTATGCTTACAACCCCAAATTCATCCCGGATTGGCTGGAGAATGGCTTGGGTCAATATCGATAATGAGACAAGTTGTTCCCCATTAGGTTTATTCTCTATTCCAAGTCTTTCAGCCGTACTTGATATTATCAGCTCCTTGAGGTGGAAATTCTTGGTTATTTTCATGTTTTTTCTTTATATGATGATCCGCTGATTCTGTACTATCAAACCAGTATCCTAAACAGCTGGTAAGATTACCAACCAATGCTCCCAGAAGAACTGATGATAATGTCTCCATACTTTCGGGTAATTCTACAAAGAAGATGAGAACTAGAAGAACACAAAAAATGCTTAGTAACATCATGCTAAGTATAGCTCTTACGATAATACCTCTCATTTCTCTTATATCTTCGCCCAGCTTACCCATTTTGAAGGAGCATAATGTTCCACATGGGATACTTTATCACAAAAAATAGGAATTTGCATTGTGATTCCGTGTTTAGGATGTGTTAACAAGCTTGCTTGCATGGGAGGCTCAGGAGGAAATCCC
>Ga0098039_1000140_pt1 | contig 34308 bp, 31 predicted proteins | sample 6_EtaG_FD_75047 | JGI IMG/M metagenome (GOLD analysis project Ga0098039, IMG submission 75047) | Marine viral communities from the Subarctic Pacific Ocean - 6_ETSP_OMZ_AT15160 metaG | ecosystem: Environmental > Aquatic > Marine > Oceanic | place: Pacific Ocean | collected 2015-01-08 | reverse complement strand
TACAGATGACAGTACACACACATTTGTATTGACGAATGTTAATAATACAATTAAGGCTACCGCAGGATCATCTGGTGCGGATTCAACATCTTTGATTGCACAAGGAGACCTAGAATTGGTTCAAAAAGGTTTCGATACTAGTGTAATTTTGACCCAAAAAATAGCTTATTTTAATCGATAATTATGTCTACAGGATTCACAATTAAACAATTAGGTCAGCTACAACCCGCCAATACAACGGCTGCAAGTATCTATAGTCCTGCATCTGGAATTAACTCGGATGTTAAGACGTTGGTTGTTACAAATACAACAGCCGGTGCAGTAGCATATAGGGTATTTCATGATGATGACGGAGCAACATATGATACGTCAACAGCTCTTTTTTATGATGTAAGTCTTAGTGCTAACGCCACCGATGTTATTCCTATAAATGCTGCAATGAGTGATTCGACAGGAAATTTTGCTGTAAGGACAGATACTAATAATGCCCTTACATTTACATTGTATGGGGCTGAATACGGATTATGATTATAAAAGATAAAATAGCGAATAACGACATAAGGATAGTCTTCGTTGAGGCGGATGCTCCACGGATGAGCTTACGGCACGAAGTGGACGGGGCGACTAAAGAAGTAACAGTCTACGCACGTGGTTCAGAGAAGGATTTGAAGTGTTGGTTTGATGGACGTGTAAAAAGTAATCTTCAGGTTAAAGATGATTATGAGAAGCGAAAAATAGCTCATAAAGCTCTAAAAAAGAAACCTAGAAAGGTATGAGTATTTTTAGAACCAATAGTTGGCGCTTAGCACCACAAATAGAACTTGCTAATGATGGGATTCTTTTGAATGAGAATCTAATTATTGATTATACAGATACCGAGGCTTTTTTGGTTAGAAAGGATGGTGATTCCGGCGATGTCTTTATTGTAGATACAACTAATAGTGGTGTCGGTATAGGTATTAACCCAAGAAATTCATGGGAATTAGATGTTTGGTCTGATAGTGGTAGTAATACAACATTTGGTCTTGAGTTTGATGGAGGAGCACAGTTACTTTTCCAAGCTCAGGCAGCTTTTGCAACATTTGGAACGAATTCAGATCATGACTTTTCGATTCTTACTAATGCTACACAGAGAATAAACGTGGAGTCTAGTGGTAATGTAAAGATTGGTGCTACGACTGAACCGACCAGTGCTATATTGCATATAGAGACAGTAATAGATGAAACTGTTTTGATGATTCAGGGTCACTCTACTCAAACTGAAAAGCTAACTGAATGGCGACAAGATGATGATACTGTTGTAGCTAGTATTGATAATGATGGAGATTTTGTAGTGGGAAAGATTGACGCTAACGCTACATTAACTGACGTTGCTACTGCAACGAACGCATTTGATTTCCAAACTACAGTAACAACTACAGCAAACAACGCTCAATCACATAGGGGACTTGTTTCGTCGATTGTTTATTATGATAACGACGACCTGACACATGCTGGTGACTCATTAACAGGTGGTATTTTTGAGGCTGTATTCATGGGGACTGGTACAGTAGCTGGTGTAGCGGGGCTATATTTCAACAGTACAAGTATTGGTTCAGGAACAATCACTGAAGGACTTGGAGCCGAGTTTAATCATATAATAGGAGTATTCGGCACTGCGGGTAACATGACGACAGGAACAGGTGCGAGATTCAAGCATGATAATCTAGGAATTGGATCATTTGGCACATATAGGGGAGCTCATTTCGTCAATTCAGCTACAGCTACGGCTACAGCTTTATACGCATTTGATTTCGAGACTGACTATATTAGTAACAGTAGAGCTGTTTCAGTATCAGATACCCTAGTACAGAGATACATGCCGCTTTCAACTGAAGACACTGGTATCACTTTCGATTCAGCCGACGTAGTTCTTGCGAACACGACAAGCGGAGACGTAGTAATAAATCCATTTAATGAGTTGCTTATTAACGGTACAACTGTATTAACTGGAGGTATGAGGTTGACTACAACAAGAGTTACAAACACTTATGTGGTTCTAGGGTCGGATTATGCAGTGTTTTGCGATACTGACGGAGGAGCGTTTACGGTAACTCTGCCAGTAGGTGTAGACGGACAGACTTATAAAATAATTAACTGTGGTACTTCGACTAATAATTTAACTCTAGCACCTAATGGGGCCGAGCTTTTGATAGGGGTGAACGCTAATCTCACACTAGCAGACGGTGAGTCCCTAATATTAACTTATGAAACCTCAGAAGGTTGGTATTGACATATTACTTATTTATTTTCCTATGTACTCTTACAGGTTTGACAATAGATATCAGTATCAAGAAGATGTCTAATACCCTAAAAAAATGGTAAAATATAAATAGCAATTATGTCCATTGCTTATAAAACAAAGGACGGAAAGTTAGAAAAGACTGAGGTGCAAGTTTTAGAAAAATTAGTAAAAGATTTTGATATTGTTAAAGAGAGCAAAAAACCAAAGAAATAATTTTATATGGCCACCCAACTTTCAGATCTAAGGTCTCAGCTATTGTCTGAGATGAAAATAGACCCAAACAACCGAATCAACTCGGTGGCTCTTTTGAATAGAAATATTAACAGGTCTATTCGGAAGATTCAGCAGGATGCGAACTATTCGCTTCCTCAAAACGTTGAAATTGCAACGATAACAACAGTCTCTGGTACACAGGAATCTACACTGCCAAGTAACTTTATTCGAGTAGCAAGTCCTCAAGCAGTAAAGATTGGAGGTAGCACACCACTTTATCCTGTTGATTATGTTGCACTTACAGGTGTCACTGATCCCGCAACAGATAGTGGGCGACCAATTCGTTACTATGTTCGAAAAGATGATGCTAGATGGGCAATTGGTTTTAGTCCAGTACCAGATAGTGGATTTACAGTAACAGTTCCTTATTACAAGAAACTTACTGAACCTACAGGTGATACAGATGAATCCCCACTAGATGACATGTACGATGAAGCAATTGTTCAATATGCAGCTTTTCTCACAATGCGACGCATTAAAGGATATGAGGATATGGCTACTGCATTCTTGGTCTACTATAGAGAAGCGGTTGATGACGTAACTGTGAATACTCAGACAGCCGATCAGTATAGTTCACGCGTTGGAATGCAACGAAGAGGACGAGGAGCTTACTACAACCCACGTGGTTAGGAGATAATATTTATGGCGCTTAATCGTTTAGTATTTAACAACTTTGAGACACTGAACACGGGCTACCCTACTGAGATCCCTGATGATCATCTATCTGATGCACTTAACATGGTGCGTCGAAAGGATGGGCTTTGGGAGAACAGAAAGGGAATCACTCAGTTTGGAGCAGATGTAGGGTCGGGAGAACCGATTCATAGTTTGCGTTTCTGGAAGACTGCGGCAGGAGAACGATTCCTAACTGTTGGAACTGATACAGATATTTACAGTTATACAGAAGGGACACCTTTTAATGAGGGTACTTACACCAACAGGCAGTCTGTTACAGATACAGGTCCTTGGGACTCTATCGTTTACAGAGATATCCTTGTTCTAGCAAACGGTGTAGATGACATGAGATCTTCTACAGATAACGTAACGTTTACACAGAGAGCACAGCAGGCTGGCCCCCCGCCGATTGTACGACCTAAGTATCTTGAGGTAGGAAATGATTTCGTTTCATTTGCAGGACATGCTTCAGCACAAGATCAGGTTCTTCTATCTAGTGGTGCGCCTGCTAATCCATGGGAAGGTAATGCATCTAACGTTGCAAACATTGATATTGGAAACAGTGAAGAGATCACAGGTATCAAGGCACTTGGACAAGTACTTGTTGTAACAAAGACTACACGTACTTATACAGTGGCTCTATCAGACTTTTCACGAGAAACACTTGATTGGGGTGGTGGTACTGAAAGCAACCGGTCAATCCTACAAACACAGAAGAACTCACTTTTCTTGGCATCACGTCAAGGAATTTTCGATATTTCGAAACAGAATATTGGAGACAATCAATTGTTTGGACAGCCTGAAAGTGATCCAGTTAAAACTCTGTATGATCTTACAGATGACCACACAACTATTAATGGGCTTTATACACAGAAGGAAAACCATGCGATGTGGAACTTATCCACAAGTTTAGGGCGTCTAACCCTTATAAGACACCTAGACTTTAGAAAATCTGTATGGAGTTACTTTAAAGGTATAAATGCACTTGATTGGACTACTTATGAGGACAGTGAGGGAGAACTTCACTACCTATATGGAGATGCAGGCTCAGATAAGGTGTGGGAATTGTTTGCTGGAAGAAATGATAATGGAGCACCAATCCTTTCACGTATTAGTGGAAAACGAACAGACTTTGGACTTCCAGGAAGAAGAAAGAGAATTAGATATATCGACTTCTACGGGTATATCTCCAAGAATGCAAAATGGAACGTAGAGATTTATAAGGACGATAATAATACAACACCTGCCAAGTCATTAACGATTGATTTCACTCGCCATTCACCAGAAACATCATTAGGTGGGCTTGGTACTTCCCCGTTAGGAACAGTTCCATTAGGAGGTAAACTAGATGAGGCAACAGGAGATATTCCTGTATATCCTTTCAAAGCAAGACTTCCTTTAGATGAGGATTACGAGAAGCTGCAGTGGGCTCTATGGAATAACCAAGCAGATGCAAAGGTTGTTCTAAGAACTATTGTCGTTTATACGGATACTCAAGCGCTAGACCTTTTCGACAATAATAATATTCTTTAATACATTTTTTATGTCAGACCTAAGCAATATTCCAAAACAGAGTTTTTTCTCTGAAGCGCTTTCGTCACCGATTGATGCATCACAAACATCAGGCATTGTTTTGTCTGACGTCCCTGAGTATTCACCAGGTGGGGAAACGATTTACTTAAACATTCTTGATCCAGACAATCCAGAGATAATCTCTGTAACTGGTTGGAACTCAAGTACAAATGCACTTTCAGGTGTCACACGTGGTGTAGATATCTATACAGGAGCAGGCTCAAGTGGAGTCGCTCATGCCGCTGGTACAGAAGTCGTGATTGCTGACGACTGGAATATCTTCAGTGACATCGCAACAGCAGTAAACAGTAAGGCAGATATCGCAGGAGAAACCTTTACAGGTCCAGTTGACTTTAGTGGTGCTTCTACAACGCTAAGAATTCCAAACCTCACGACAGTAGAACGTGATGCTTTGGGAGCTCCAACCAATGGAATGCTTGTATATGACACAACCGCTGGTGAGTTTCAGTATTATGACGGAGGAGCATGGCACTCAGTCGGAACCGCATCGGTGCCTAATGCATCGGCTACGGTCGCTGGTATTATCGAAATGGCAACTAATGCCGAAATGGGTACTGGTACATCTACCGGAGGCACAGGTGCGCTTTTGGTACCTCCAAATGACGAGCTTGTTAAAACTAGTAGTGGTGCTGGAGACGAAAACAAGATTCCTATCCTCGATGCTAACGGCGAGCTTGCAATGGGCTTTATCGATACATCTACAACCGCAGAAGCAAGTAAGATTCCTCTTGCCGATGGTAATGGGGATATAATCGTCCCAACAACACCAACTGATGGAGATGCAGCAGCAAGTAAGACTTATGTAGATGGTGCAGTAGGAATTCTAGTTGAATCAGGTTCATCAACAACAACAGTAGCAAATACAACAACAGAAACAACCCTAGCTACATTTACAGTAGACGCAAATACTCTGGGAACAGATGGTGGGGTTAAAGTAATGATTCCACTTACAGACTTTGATGTTAGAATTAATAATGGTGATACATTCACAGTAAACTTGAAGTATGGAGCAACAACCGTTGCAACAGCTCTCCTTGAACAGCAGTCTGGAGCAGGAATAACAAATCTTTCAGGTTCAATTGAAGCAATACTATGGGCATCTGGAGCTACTAACACTCAGGTCGGGTCAGCTTCTATTGATGTAGCGGATGCAGAGTTCACTATGGGGGGTGTTAACAACCAGTCTGCAAGAGATGTAGCCATGGGAACAGCGGCAGAAGATAGTACAGGCGCCCTAACAATGGCTGTAACGGTCCAGTGGAGTGCAGCAGCGGCTGCAAACAGTGTCACGGCGGTTGGTTATATTGCAAGTAAAATCGTTTAAAAAAACATATGGCATTAACACCGGTACAAAAATTAAAAAAAGCGGGTGAGGAACAGCACAAAGCTTTTCTCAAGACCGCTGAAGGACAAAGTCTCGCCAAACGAGAACAGCTTCGGTTAGAACAGCAAGCAATCCAAAACCCTAAAGGGGTTCAAGAAAGGATTAAACAAATGCAGCAACAGGCAGAAGACAGTGCTGCTGCTCAAAGACCACCTACACCACCACCTACTTTTATTGGAGATCTTAATCAACCAACAACTGAAGAAGATCCTTTAAATGGTGCAATGAAAACAATCTTCAAACAATGGTTTGGAGATATGTTTACTGATGATCAGTTGAATGCAATGATTGCAAACGCAACAGATTTTTCAAAAACAATTAGTACATTAGAAGGAGGACAGCAGACTGTACTTGGTGAATTAGCTTCTCAGACACAACAAGCTAAAACAGATCTTGAGACAGAACGAACAAGATTAGATAAGTTAAGAGAACAAAGAATTAAGAGTCTTGAACAGGAACGTCAAGCTTTTACAGAATCTCAATTAGGTACTGCTAGACGACAAGCACAAGAGACAACTTCTATTGAAGAAAGGCTTCTTGGTGGACGAGGAAACCTAACTACAACAGTTGGTGCAACAAGACTTGGAGGTATTCAAGAGCAGTTAGCACAAACAGAAAACCTTGTCCGAAGTAGGGCTAAGGCTCAATTTGATATGCAGCGAGCAGAGTTAGAGGGCGCAGATGCAGCTACTATTGAGCGGATGCAAGGTAATATCAATAAGATGATATCAGCTGAGAATACAGCAAGGCTACAAGCTGCTGAAACATTAGCTGGTGCAAAATTACAAGCACAACAAGCTGGAGATCAGGCTAGATTAGGAATGATTCAATCAGTTCTTGATAATCTAAGTACTCAAAAACTTGCAGCTGAAGTTGATACAGGTGTAACACAGCAAGTAAATGATGGATTCCTTTATGATGCTACTGGAAATAAGATCGTAGATGCTGAAGGAAATCATGTTCAATATCAGTCACAAGAAGAGCTTGATGATTTGATGAAATTAGGTGCAGGTGATGTGGTCTTTGATCCAAATACAGGAGAGATAGTTACATCAGTTCCAGGGGATACAAAACGACGAACAAGTGTTATTGATGGAAGAGTCGTGGACTTAGATACAGGTCAGGTCATTTTTGAAGACGGTGGTATGGCAGCTGGAACTCAAACCTTAGCAGAACAGCCGAAAGTACTCGATGCAATTAACAAAATGGAATCTATTGATGAGTTACTAGTCCATGAAGGCATGGCAGGATCTGTTGGTCCTTATGCAATCTCACGATGGACACCATTTAGTGTAGATAAGGCAGAACGTCAAGATTTTGCGGCTGGTGTCATGCAACTTATTTCACAAGAAACCATGGACACACTGGTTGGATTGAAAGAAAGAGGTGGAACTTTAGGTGCTTTGTCTGATAGTGAAAGAAAGATGCTTGAACAAACTGCCAGTAAAATAGGTGGATGGATTCAACGGGATAAAAATGGTAACCCTACTGGGAAATTCGAGGTTAGTGAAGAAGATTTCAAGAAAGAGTTGAGTCGAATACATAAAATTACAGACACTGTTCTGAGGCGTGCTGCTGGATTACCAACTGATACTCAGGTTGCTTCTACACAGACACTAATGGCTTATGCTGATGCTAGTAACGCGATTGGCAGAAGATTAAGTAGAGATGAGTACGAAGAACTTATTAAAATGAATCTAGCTGAAGAAACATGGGCAGATTTACAAAAAATTCAATTACCTTTTAGCCAAGACCTGAGCATGTCCGGAAACGGCTCTGCTGATAAGATCGCTTCTGCAATTGGACAGTTCGAAAGTGGGGGTAATTACAATGCACGAGGACCAGTAGTAACCAGTGGACAATACAAAGGAGAGCGTGCAATGGGTAAATATCAGATCATGCCTGGGAACCTACCATCTTGGTCTAAGGCTGCTTTGGGGCGTGAGGTTTCTGTAGAAGAATTCATGAATAACCCACAGCTTCAGGACAGTATTGCTTCTCATAAGATGGAAGAGATTTTTAATAAGTATGGTTCCGTAGAAGATGTAGCAAGCATATGGTTCAGTGGACAACCACTGGCTAGAGCTGGTACAGCGAAAGATGTGCTAGGAACAACGGTACCAAGCTATGTTTCTGGTGTTGTCTCGATATTCAATAAATTAGGCTAATATGGCACTTACAGAAGCAGAGAAACAAAAAATAATGGGACTGGGTTCTTTCAGAAAGATCATGACCCCAACGCAACCAACTAAGAAAAAAACCCCTGTAAAAGACTTCTTTGAAGGTTTAGCTAAGGAAGTTGTTTCAGACCTGGGGGTACTTCCAGCAACTGGTACTCGCTTTATTCAGGGTGTTGAAGCACTGAATAATGCTCGTAAACTTCATTCTGAAGGAAAGACTGAGGAAGCAAATCAAGTCTTGCGTGATTATAATAAAAAGGTTGAAGAACCTGTGTCTTTACCGTTTGGTGCTGAGGCTAAGGCAGCAACATCACCCAAAGATGTTATCTCCGGAGGTTTGAAAACTGGAAGTTATTTGGTTGGAGCAGGAGGTCTTGGAAAGGCAGCTGGAACAAGATCTTTATCACAAATAATGAAACCAGTGGCTCTTGAAGCAGGTGCTGGTGCTCTTTTTGGTACAGGAAAAGGCATTGAGGAAGATAAGGGTATTCTTGGAACTGCTGGTGAAGCACTTACTTTTGGGGCTCTTGGTGGAGCAACAGCAGGATTATTAGGAGCGGGTGGTGCTGGAATCAGGTCTTTAAGAAGTTTTTCACCAAAGGCTAAAACTAGTGTAAGTACACTAAAACCACACAAACTAGTTACCGGTACAGGTCAAGTTGTTAAAGAACAATTAGAGAGACTCCCAAGAGGTCTTCAGAGAGGAAAAGAATTTCTTGAAGAGGCAGCAGAGAAAAGAGCTAAAATAAAAACTTCAAAACCAGAAGTGGTTGAAGCTATTAAAGTTGATTTAGACCCTGTAATTATTGATGCTTATGAGGCGGGTGATAAAGCAACGAGGAAGGATTATAAGAAAATTGTTAATATCGCAGAAAAAGAGTTGGATAAGTTCGGTTCTAAAACACATTCAGTTCCAGCAGGTGATGCTGCTGCAAAACAGTTAGATCTTGTTCTCAAGTCTAAACGAAATGCAGGACAGAAGATAGGAGAACTTGCTGCAAAGATACCACGAACAAAAGTTAATCTTTCTGGTCGTTTTGATGAGGTGATGGGGGTACTGGATCAGCTAGGTGTGTCAAAGGTTGGTAAGAATAACAGACTTGTATTCGGTTCAGAATCTAATATAACAAAAGCACAAAGATCAAAAATTCAGGAGTTATTTAATGAGGTGATGACCGTTTTTGATAATCCGTCAGCGAAAGCTGTTTATAAGCGTGATCAGTTATTCTCTAGACTACAACGAGAATCAAAATTTGAGAATATTGGAGAAATGATGGTTCAGGTAGATGGGCAAACAAAAAATGTCTTCCAGTCGATGAGGGATATTTTCTCAAAGACATTGGATGAAATTTCTCCTGAAATGCGTGCTGCAAATAAAGAATATAGAGATCTGGCGGTTTTTGTAGATGATCTTGAGAAGACAATCTTTAGAACACCAAATTATAACGTGGTCAAAAATGCAGATCCAGCTCAGTTTGCTAAAATAAACTTGAGAAGAGTTCTTCAGGAAAATCAAAGCACTACTGTATATACAGAATTACTAAAAAAACTCGATGTTCTTTCAAGAGCAATGGGATATAAGGGAGCAAAACCAGAAGATCTTATACGTTTTCTTGAACGTTTACGTAAGATTTATCCAGAGACAACACCAGAAGCAGGTTTCCAAGGTGGTATTCGAACAAGTATTTCTGACATAGCGTTACAAGCACTAAAAGCAGGTGCCCCAAACCTAAAAGATAAACAAAGAGCACTAAAGCGTCTTTTGGGTATATTGAAAAAATCTAAAATAGATTCCACAGAGTTTGATAACTTCGAGCGGATAAAATTAAAGACACCAGAATTATTAGAGGCACAAGAGGCTTCTATTAGGCAATTTTTAGAAAACAAGGAGTCGATGGTAAAGCAGTATCTTGCAGATAATGGCAAGATCATGAATACAGACGATGCTCGAAAGCTGTTTGATGTTTACACAGGATCTAATTCGGCTGCTGTACATGAAGCCGCATCTCAGTTAGTGAAAGAGGCTTATGAAGTAGCTCTAAAAGAATCAAAAGCTCCGTTCGTGGCGTTTACTGGTGGTGGGTCTGGTGCAGGTAAATCTGCTGTATCAGGTAAGAAACTCATAGCAGATACCCAAACTGGTGTGATTTATGACACCACAATGGCAAGTTTTGAGTCTACAATGAATAAGATTAGACAAGCCATGCAAGCAGGTAAAAAGCCAGTAATTTTCTTTACCTATCGTGACCCTATGAAAGCGTGGATGTCAGTAGTAAAACGAGCTGCTGAATCAGGTCGAGTTGTTCCGTTAGAGCAACATTTCAAATCACATCTTGAGTCAGCGAAAACTTTGTTAAAAATTAGTAAAAAGGTCAAAGAAGTTCCTATTGAACTGAAATCTAACAATGGAACTTTGGACGATATTGCTGATCTAGCCCTTGACAATTTGAGTGACTTTGTGGTACAAAACAAGCGAGGGATGAATAAATTAAAGTTAAAAGCACAAAAATATGTCATTGAACTTGAAAAACAAGGAACAATCTCAAGAGAACTCGCAGACGGGCTTCTTGAAAGATAGAAAATCCGTAATGAAGGAGCAACACTTAGATTTGATCCAAAATAACATCATAGAAGAACAGCGTTTATCGAAGAAACTTGGAATAGAGGAGATAGATAAAAAGTTCTCATAAGCGGTGGAAAACAGGTGTAAAAGCCTGTTTTTTAGTTATCCACAGTTTATCCTCAGTTGCTCGGTATGATGCCTTGACATATGTATCACAACGTGGTACTATATGTATGTAAGGGAGTGGTTAAGCTCCCACGAAGCGAAAAACATATGAAAACTTATAAAACATGGCATATCTGCTCATATTGTGGACATGAAGGATTTACCGAAGACTTTCCACATGACGAAAAAGACACGGAATGCAAGGAAGAAATGGATAGAGTCGCCGACCCTTCCGCTGTATCAATGCAAGGCTCATTTTAAACAACATAACACCCCTTTACAAAGAACACAACAATAACGTTTTTTACTGTAACAATTGCAAATAATCCCCTGCCCCTAGCGTATACCGTACGCCTGGGATAGCGGACTATTACCGCATAACTATAAACTATATGAATTCTCTTAATCACTACACTGAAAAGGCTGTATCTCAAGCTCTAAAGAATCACGGCGCATTCTTTGCATTCAGTGACAAGCTGGGTAGCAGTCGAAGCTCTAAAAGATCCTAATTATCAACCATTCAAAGTAACTAGCTACGGAATATGAAAGACACGTTTATCTCGCTGAGAGTCTCACAAGAAGACAAAGAAGAAATCGAAAAGGAAGCACAAAAACAACACAGAAACACCTCTAATTATTTAACCTGGACACACCATGAATATATCAAACAAAAAAACAATGAAACAGATAGCTAAACAACTTGTCAAAGATAATATCTTAGGGACAAGGAAAGGCTTACCCACTCCCCGATTTCAACACTCGTTGAATGTTGGGCAAACACTAGAAACACTTGGATTTAATGAAAATGTAGTTTTAGCTGGAATGCTGCATGACACATTAGAAGACAGCTCCATGACGGTAGAGGATTTACAGGCTTATGGATTCGACAATAGCGTCATTGAGCTTGTGAAACTCTGCACACATGATGATTCGATTAAGAATAAAGACGCTAGATGGATTCACATGATCGGGCGCATTATCGACCGAAAATCAGACGAAGCTTTGGCTATTAAAATGGCTGATCTATTGGATAATCTCAAGGATTGTCACTCTCTTTCAGAGTCACGACGTGACATAATGAGAGGTATAAAAGTAAAGAATTTAATCCTGGTTTCAAATGAGGTTGACTCGCTTTCAACTTTGAACTCCATGCTTGCAAACGCATAAGCTATCGAAAGGATGGCTAGTTTTTGCTATAATAGAAAGGAACTGGGATGCTATTTATATGGAAGATAGTGGAACTTATGCAATTTATAGTACAGATAAGCTGAAAAACATTAAAAAGTTAAATCTAGATTGATCTAAATTAATCTTTATCAAACAGCCATTTGCCCACAAAGTATCCGAAGGCAATAGTAATTAGTATTTCTAACATATAGTTCTTTATTAAGGGTGACTAGTAGTAATCGGAAGGGCCATGATTAGAAAGGATAATTGAAACTATTACTATCAGATACCAGGCTAGAATAATTTTGATGAAGATAATCATATATTCACTAGTAAATTAATCCCTACCAAATCCAAGAAGATATAGAATTACTCCTAATATCAACAACAATAAGGGTATACCGTAGTTTATGAAGAAATAAGCTACGACTAAAAAGGCTGCTAGTTCTAACATAGAGTTCTTTATTAAGGGTGACTACCCACAATATAACCTAATTAAGTTACAATGTCAATACTTATGCAATGGCTCAAAAATATCTTGAGGAGAGAACCGAAAGATAGCGAGCACCTAGGTTATGTCCATAATGAGGATCACGATACAGACCCTCGTAACTTGGCATATGACGATATAGTGGTGTTTGGTGCCCCTATAATCCCTAAAGATGGGTTTATTAGTGCACGTAAGCATAGAGTTTTGAATCAGGGGAGAACAAGCTCTTGCACTATGCATTCCACTTTTGGATGTACGCATCAGACTACTAGTAAAGAAATTAGTCCTAGACACGGTTATTGGAAGATTAAGACTGATAGCAAATACCCTAGCTCAAGAATTGGATATGGTGCTTATTTAAAGGATTCTGTTGCTGTATTAGTTAATGAGGGGGTATGTGATTATGATCTAGCTCCCAATGAAGGATATGTTGGTAAAGAGGATGCGTATCTGAGGCTCCAAGAGACCCCTGAGATGCGTGAAAGTGCAAAAGACAATAAAGGGGGCTCTTACGTGTATGTGACGCGTTCTAGAGGCTCTCAGGCCATATTTGATGCAACAGTTCGTTACATGTTTGAACAAAAGAGACCGGTGAAGATTGGGATGAAATGGTACCGCGAGTATAACAAGGCTCGCAATGGAGGTGTCGTTCCAGCAAAGTTTCCAGACAGTTCATGGTCTGGGCATGATATGTGCGCAGTAGCATGGAGAGAGGATTACAATGGTGAGCCTTATTTAGGACTCATTAATTCCTGGGGACCTTACTGGGGTGATAACGGTATGATTTGGATACCCCGCAATTACTCACACCTATATACTGGAATTGCGTATGTCCCACCTGACAAGGAAACAGAACTTAAAATTGATAAAGAAATTAAGGCAGAGATTAAGATCACAGAACGTAACATTCACAAAGAGAGAGCTATCGCATATGACCTCCGGCGTTTCATCGATGAAGTATGGTTTGAAAACATTGGAACAGAAGAGCAAAGAACTGCTAATGCGGTTGCAAGGGGAATCGCTGGAAGAAGGTGGTATGTCATAGTTAAAGCAGTTACTTATTTCGGATGGAAATACAGTGACGTCAAAAACTATCTCTATGCACACAGTAGGGGAAAGACAGAAACTAAAGCTTATGAATTAGACTTCTCAATTAAGAGAAGCGATTACTTCAAGAAATAATATGAAAGTACCATCAATTCCGAGCATGTCGGGACGCAAGACTTATGCAATCGCAGTAGTATCAGTTGCTTGGGCCTTAGTAGGTCTAGGCATGGGTTGGCTTGAAAGCGACCTAGCAATACAAATGATTCAAGCAGCACTACTTGCTTCAGGAATCCGACACGGAATCAAATAAATATGAGTGACGAATTCAAGTGCGAATGCACAGAAGATCAAAAGGTATGTGATTGTCCTGTCCCTGGCGCAGAAGCCTAAGCACTTCCCTTCTCTGCCCTAGATAACACAAAACCCCCAATTTAGGGGGTTTTTTGATACCTCTATCTCGATAGGGGAGTGAGGTTATTCTTTAGGTGCCACTGGTACCACTCTAATCTGAGGCATGTTTCCTTGCTCTGTTACAAGCATTGATACAGCAAGTGAACATTGGTTTTCTTCAAGAGTTGCCTGCAATGCTTTTGAACAAGCATCTACTCTTTTCTTTGCCTCTTCTTCGAGGGCTTTCTTTGCTTCCTCTGGGGAAACTTTTTTTTCTTTATCTGACATAGACGTCAAACATAGCGCTTATGAATAATAGAAACATGATTAATGTACACGCTCCCCATACGAAATAAAGTATGATGAGCATTGGGCCACTATCTATCATAGGATACCCCCTTATGGTTGGTTTGTAAACCTTTTAGGTTGTGCATCTATCTATTATACCATTTATTCCTCTTCTTTAGGATTGCGTCTATATGGTTGCTTGCGATTGTTTCCTTTAAGCCCAAACTTACAGGTAGGGCACTCGGGCGCAGTGATAGCATTACGCTTCATTCCACACTTATCACATGTTGTATGTTCCATATTCAAATCTTTACGCTACGGCCCAGTACAGGGGGACTGACTGAGCCAAGCGTCGTTTATGCTAACGGGTGAGGAGGATTACACCCACCGCGAGTAACCGCACCGAAACTCGCAGCGTAAAGACATGAATGTTCTCAGAGCCGCCCTCAAAAACAAGCCTTGAGAGCGACAAATGAGATATACTTATACGTCGTTTAAGAACGACCCTGAAAACACTTATCCACCTTGCTCCTACCCGTGGGTGGGTATAGGAGTCGACCTTGGTGCTAGCACTCCCGTTAGAGTGAGCCAACGTCGAATAAATTGTGTTCTCTGTACCCTCCGTTGAAAGATGATACAGGGAGCAAGACCGACAAGCTATCCAGCAATTACTTTATACATTGCATCCTCACAGATAAGTGCCATGTTGCTGTAAAAGATATAGGGAATGACTGCTATGACCATCATAACTAGAACAAACAAGAACATCACTAAAGAAGATACATGATATTTCATATAGGGGCTTATCACTCCACTGCGTCGTTATCCATGTAAGCATTACCTTGGCGGCCCCCTTGCGGGAGATGACTCATAGTTCAAACGATCGGAGCAGAGTGAGAAGACCCTATAGGTCTACTCGTTTTTAGATCCACAGAAATCACAAACTTCGATATCTGGATCATCTGGTAAGTGTGGACACATACTACTCTATAACTTCTACGGATGGTTTAGATCCACCCAGCCATTCTAGGAGCTCTTCCCCAACTTTTTCTGTCATTGGTATAACACTACCATCATACATACTGGTTCGGTCTTTACTTGCATGTCCATTGTGACTCTTATCAAGATCAAACACACAAGTAAACTCATATTCAATACCATCTCTAAACTGTGGGGCAAGACCAATCTTAGTAGGCTTACCTGCATCAACTACCCAGTCTGTCTTTGCACGGATAGTAACAATAATATGTAGTTTGCTTTGTAGTATCTTCTCAACAAGTCGATTATGGTCTGGTGTAACTTGGCGCCAAGCAGCCCAAGAATTCCCAGTTTTATCAGCAATAGCACCCTGCTTATCTAGCATTCCACCTTCACCTGTCCAAGCATGGGTCAAGCTATCAATGATTAGTGTGTCATAACCAGCTTCTTCTGCAGCTTCAATTGCCATGATGTACTTATTGGCTTGGTACGGTGCATTCATTTGAAGCACATCGTAGTCAAAGTCTCCTGCATACAAATCAGCTGATCCATTTTCTGTATCAAGTATAGCTACTTTCCCTCCTAAGCCTTTTGCAATTCGAAGGGCGCTATAGGTCTTTCCAAAACCTGATGGGGCAACAAGTCCAACTCTTAGTTTTGCTTGCTTACGTTCTGCTTTTCTAAATTCCAGACTCATAGGTTGGGATTAAATGTTTTAATTGATTGAGGGCAATGTCTCTATCCCCTCTATGAAATGCTGAGATGATGTCACTAGCTGCACCTTTATCAACGACTTCTAAGTCATTCCAGATTTCAGTTTTACAACTCGCTTTTTTCAACTCGTAGAGTATACGAGATTTTTGATGATCGGTAATTTTCATACATTGAACCCTGAGAATAAGATACAGATGATACCGATAGCTAAGTAGAACTTTTCCATATTATCGTTGATTCATTCTATTAGCCATGTCGTCTACGAAAGATCGAAGATGGTCTTTACAGAGAATGTGCCCGTAATCCACGACACTCATCTTACATGAGTCTACCTGACAAGAGCTAGTATCTTTACAGGTTGGGCAAAGTGTCTCCTCTTCTAAGAGGAAGATATCATCACAGATTGCACACCCTCTAGGGTATTGAATGAACTTTTGGTCACGGTACTTAGCGCTCCTTTCTTCCTTAGTTGTCCGACTAAAGTCAGATGCTAATGAGTTAAGGATGGTGGTGCGTATAGATTGCATATAACGTTTGTTATGAATTCTATATCTAGGTTACCTTCAGGGAGACTACCTTGTCAATAGCCTTGTTTACTTATAAATTATGATCTTTTAGATACTTATCCACAGCCTCTGTGTAAAAGTCTACTTTCTTAACTCCCATTTTCTTACAATAACGATCTATTCGTGGTGCCATCTCGCGCTTTATCCAAGCACGCATATATGGTCTTAAGTCTTTATATGGCATATGTTTACAAAAATAAGACTACCCTATATAATAGAAAGCGTCAATAAATAAAACAACGCCAATGATACAAAAACGCCCAATGAAATACGAGGATGAGAGTAAAGATATAATAAATTTTTTAAGCACAAAAACTATGTCCATATGGGACAACGCAGATCTACAAGCCCCAGCAGCAGACTACTCAAACAGCAAGTACTTAAACAAACGACTTGGAGACGGAGATTCACTGGTACTCACTTTCAAGGAAGTGATGCACAAAGAACAGCGAGATGAAACCCCTGAACTTTATAGAACATCAGATGGTAAGGAATATATTTTCTACTTCACCGATGAATCAGGTGGTGAAGCAGAGATGACACAAGGAACTACACGTGGAAAGTTCTTCTCAGCAATGAGGGATGCACGAGTAGAACCTGGAGAAACAATTAACGTAAAGAGAACAGGTACTGGAGTTGATACCGAGTATACTGTCACTCGAGAAGGCACAGCACCTGTAAACACAGAAGAAGTTCCATTCTAGTCACACCTTATGCACAACCCGTCCTTGCGGCGGGTTTTGTATTTGACGTATAATAGAGAAGCATTAAATAATTTTGGGAAGTAAAAAAGACACGATTGGTTAGTGGATCTGCCTAAGGGCAGACGGTTACCCCAAAAAACCGAATGCATCCACTGACCTATCGTGTTTTAGTTTATATGAACAGAGAACTTATCTACGCATGGGCAAAAGCATACCATCAAGCAGGATGGTGTGTTCTCCCTGCAAAGAACAAACATCCTTTACTTTCATGGAAGAAGTATCAAAAAGAGCGTCCAACAAATGAGAATATTGATGAATGGTTCGGTGATGCACCAGATGATGCTCAGATTGCTCTTGTAACCGGAAAGATCTCCGGTGTAACAGTCATTGATATTGATACCCACAAGGAAGGTTGTGCATTTAAAGAGCAGCGTGAGTGCACCTGTGACCCTGAGAGCACGGAACAACTCGCACTCAAGCTTGGATCAAGCATTCTAAGTGTTACTGGCTCTGGTGGCCGACATGTCTTTTGTCAGTATGAGAATGTTGGTAACTCAGTAGGTCTTGCTCATCCACAACTTGATATTAGATCAGATGGAGGCATTATCATCCTCCCCCCAAGTTTTCATAAGAGCGGTAATCACTATGCGTGGGATGAAATGTTCATGTGGAACTCTAACAATCTTGAATACCTTCCACCTTTTCCACCCCAACTTAAGGTGCTCCTAAAAGAAAAGCCCAAGAACGATTGGAATAAGATTGTTAGTGGTTCAGGTAAGGGTAAAAGGAATAACTCCGCAGCGGCACTTGCTGGGAAACTTGTACGAAGCTTTGGTACAGAAGATCTTGAGGCAGCTTGGGATTTACTCTGCCTCTGGAATCATTATAGAAACAATCCACCTCTTAGCGATAGAGAGCTTGAGAATACATTTAAATCAATTGTAAATCTGGAGTATGGAAAAGCGTGAGTTGCCGGAGCTTGAAGTTCCTCAATTACAACCACCGGAACCATTGTCTAGTTTTATTATTGATGAAGCCACTCTCTCTAAGAAAGATATACCTCCTACAAAATGGTTATTTCCTATGCTGATTCCATCCCCAGCATTAATCGGACTCGTTGGGAGACCTGGAGCTTATAAGACATTCTTTGCCCATTGGATGGCAAGACGATTGTCACAAGGTAAAAGTTTATTTGATGAATATGATGAAGAACCTGAGTGGAGTACCGATGGTTATGGAAAAGAGGTCAAAACACTCATTATTGAAGAAGAGATGGGAGAAGAGATTGTTCAAGAGCGTATAAACATCCTAAAGGAGCATAAAGAAGAGAACGTCTATTGGATGATTAACTCTGGCTTCAGTCTTAGTAACAAAAAAAGAGTGAAAGAATTAGTAGAGATTATAGAAGAGAAAGAGATAAAGCTACTAGTACTTGATCCCTTTATTACTATCACAGGGCTAAAAGATGAGAATGACAATGCAGAAGCAAACAAAGTCATGAAGATATTACTAGATAATTTTGTTAATAACGGCCCTAAGATCTCTATTATATTCATTCATCATCCTTCAAAGTCTTCAGATGGTGATGTAATGCGTGGAGCTGGGGATATCCTAGGTAAATGTTATATGGGCTTCGCTATGGATAAAATTAGTGAATCGAATGAGATTAAGGTGAAGTGTGTGAAATCACGTTGGCACTGGCCTAAAGCATTTAAGATGGAGCTTCAAAAGCAGACAATGGATGAGGGTAAATGGTTTCAGGCTGAGAAACTAAAGTTTGTGTACAGAGGATTGATGAGTAGTGAAAGTGGTAACTCTAAAAAGGATGAGCTCAGTGAGAAGATTCTTTACTTTTTGAAACGAGACTCACACCTCTCAAGAGCACAATTGTCAGCTCTTCTTGACAGGAAAACTAATCCTAAAGACGACAAGACTTTGAAGAAAGCAATGACCTTTTTGAGCACTTCGGGCAAAATTCATTATAATGAAGAAACAAGGGTTTATTCGCTAAGGTTAGCAAAGAAATAGCGATTACCCCCCCTCCTATAGGTCAATTTGGCTTAAATTAGCGAAAAAACAAGGTATAGGGGGGGGGTAAAACTATAAGGTATATGTAATTACCCCCCCTACCCCCCCCTCCCCCCCGGGTAGTCCCTACGGGGACGACCCAGGGAGAGAGGATCGAGGCTGAAAAAAAGTATTAGATCTTATAACTTTTGACAAAATATATGGGAAAATCAGAACGAACAAAAGGGCATAGTTTTGAGAGATGGCTAGCAAGAGAATTTAGAGAATTAGGTTATGAAGATGCTCGTAGACATCTCGAGTATCAAGATGGTGAGGCTAATGGCTATGATCTGGCTGGTACCGGGCAGATTAAGGTGCAGGCTAAGGCTTATAAGCGAATGCCTAACATTCCTAAGGCTATGGCCCTTATTGAACATGGCCCAGATGATATACCTATGGTGATTAGTAAGATTGATCGAAAGGGGATATATGCCACTATTCCTTGGGAAGATATGAAGTTACTTATAAAGGCTTGGAAAATAATCTTTAAAGATCTATCTAATTGAAGAACTAAGGCGTAGACCTTTTCTTTGCGGTGAGTGTAAATAAATAAGTTTTTAAAATATGGGTTCAAGTCTTGTTTTAGGTGATTGTCTTGAAAAAATGAAAGAGTTGGATGATAATTCTATTGACAGTATCGTTACCGATCCGCCTTATGGTCTAAAGTTCATGGGTAAGAAATGGGATTATAATGTGCCTGGTGTTGATGTATGGAAAGAAGCCATGCGAGTGCTAAAGCCTGGAGGTCACTTACTGTCGTTCGGTGGCTCAAGAACATATCACCGTATGGCAGTTAATATTGAAGACGCAGGGTTTGAAATCAGAGACCAGATAATGTGGGTGTATGGTTCAGGTTTTCCTAAAAGTCATAATATTGGTAAGGCTTTGGATAAAATAAAAGGAACAACATCTGAAACCTCGTTAGCTTTTGCTGAATACATAAAAAACAAAAGGAAAGAAAAAGGGGTGACTTTAAAAGAAGCCGACAGGGTAGTGTGTGGGGGCACTACTAATTATTCATGGTTTGAGGGTCGTCCAGCAGGACAGAGGTTACCACAACCAGACGAGTATAAAAAAATAAAAAACCTATTGTTATTAGATGGTCGTTTTGACGAGTTTATAGGAGAAGCAGAGCGTGAAGTGATAGGGAAACATCCATCTATAAAAGGGAGTGGTTCAGTATTCAATGTTCCATTTGAAAATGGACAGCCTGTTATAACAGCACCAGCAACACCAGAAGCCCAAAAATACGAAGGATGGGGAACAGCCCTAAAACCAGCACACGAACCTATTGTAGTAGCTCGTAAACCTCTATCAGAAAAAACGGTTGCTAAGAATGTACTCAAGTGGGGGACAGGTGGGATAAATATAGATCAATGCCGAGTCACTTCTTCCACTTCCGCACCAAACATTCAAACTACACAAGGCCGCTTCCCAGCAAACCTAATCCATGACGGAGGAGAAGAGGTGATGGGGTTGTTTCCTGATACGGTGAGTAAGTGGGGTAAGCAGGGTAGAAGTGAGGGAGGTGCATTGTTCGGCTGGGACAAAAAGGATGCTAGAGTCAGTGAAAAGTATATGGGCGACAAAGGCTCAGCAGCCCGCTTCTTTTTTAAGGCTGAATATGAGGCTGAAGACCTCAAGCCAACTGGAAACAAAGGCTCGGCAAGATTTCTATACCAAGCCAAGGTATCAAAGAAAGAAAGACAAGGCTCAACGCATCCAACTATGAAACCAATCAAACTCATGCGGTATCTATGCAGACTTATTACACCACCGCAGGGAGTAGTGTTAGATCCTTTTATGGGTAGTGGATCAACAGGAATAGCCGCAAGACAAGAAGGGTTTGATTTTATAGGGATTGAGTTAGATGAAGAATATTTAAAAATAGCTAAAGCAAGAATTTATGGGTTCAAGTGAAAGAACAAAAGGTCATAATTTTGAAAGAGCTTTAGCTGCACGGGTTTAGCAAAGACGAAAGTGGAAAATAATCTTTAAAGATCTATGAAAAAACCAGAACACAGCATCGTGAAATTACCTTGTGAGAGATGTACTAAGTTAACTTATATGTTCTTTAACGACTTCTATGAAGAAGATTACTGTGGTGAGTGTTACGTTAAGATGGAACATTTGAGGGAAATTTACACTGAAGTTGAGTAGTTTGTTCTATACAAAGGTAGTCATTTATTATATGATGGTTATATATCATGTTACTTTTGAAGATATGGAGGAGTGTGAACGATGCAAAGATTTAACTGATAAGGATAATATTTATTACGACCCAAACGTAGGTATGTTTCTGTGTGGTCGATGCTTTATTAATATCCAATTAGCGTAGTTAATCTCAAGATAGTAATTTATATGGCACAAGGAAGAGAGTGGGATAGAGAAGAAGTTATCGAAATAGTTAAGCCCTATTTAAAGTTGGGTTACAGTGTGAATAAGTCTTGTATTTTGGCTGAAATCCCTACATCTACGTTTGCTACATGGATGCAGAATGATGAAGTGCTTCGTAAAAAAGTGGCTGCATGGCGTAACAATATCAACGCAATTGCAAGAAAAAACGTAGTAGAATCGATCAAAGAGGGTGATAATAATGAATCTAGATGGTGGTTAGAAAGAAAAGAGAAAGAAGACTTTAGTTTGAGACAGGAACACACTGGTAAAGATGGTGAGGCTATTGAGGTTAAGAACATGCAAGAGCTTACCGATGAGCAGTTAGATGAGATCATCAACAAAATGACTCAAGCATGAACCAAGACTTACAAGCAGCTTTACTAGAGAAAGCCTTAAGAGAACAGGAGAGACGCAACAGGGATAAACAAGATTCGCTGATCAGTTTTATTAAGTACTTTTTTAAAGAGGAACTTAATAAAGAGTTTCAAGTTAACTGGCATCATGAACTCATTGAAGAGAAGCTTAAGGGAGTACTTGATGGAACTACTACAAGGCTGATGATTAATATCCCTCCTGGTAGTGGTAAGACAGAATTGATTACTAAGTGCTTCCCTGTGTGGGCAATGGGACTGAGACCTGACATTAGAATTATTACAACAGGTTACAGTGCAGCTCTAACACAGAACTTTGGTGCAGAGGCACGTGACTACTACAAATCAAATACATTTAAGAAAGTATTCCCACGCCGGTCGGGAGTACGGTCAGACCAAGACACGAAAGGGTTATGGAGAACTAATGCAGGTGGTCAGTATCTAGCAACAGGGACGGGGGGAAGCATAACCGGACATAGGGCAAATTGCTTCATAATCGATGATCCGATAAAGCCTGACGATGCAGAGAGTGACGTTAAGAGGACAGCAGTGAACAGATGGTATGACAACACAGTTCTTTCACGTCTCTTCAATCCCAACACAGACGCAGTTATCATTGTGATGCAAAGAACTCATGAGGATGATCTATGTGGATACCTACTTGATAAGGCACAGAATGGCGCAGGTGAGGTTTTTGATCATATCTCGGTCCAAGCTATAGCTGAGATACAAGAGGCTTTTAGAGACGCAGGAGAGAGCTATCATGAAGACAGGTTTCCTCTCACAGCTTTAGAGAAGATTAGAAGTAATGACCCAGTTGTATTTTCAACTCAGTACCAACAGGAACCAGTCAACAAAGATACACAAGAGTTTCATGAGGAGTTCTTTCGTTACTACGAAGAGATCCCAAAGGGCTTACGTACGTTTACAGTTGTTGACCCAGCATTCAAACAACAGAAGCACAACGACGAAACAGCTATTGTTACTGGAGGATTTAGAGATGATGAGCTTTACATCCTTGAGGTGACACACGGGAGATACAATGCAACGCAACTCATCGACAAGGTTATCTATCATGGACTCAAATGGCACCCAGAGAAGATTGGTGTTGAAGGATTTCAAGCGCAGACAGTACTTGGTCAGTGGCTTACAAAGACGATGAAAGATAGACAGCTCTATGTACCGGTAGACGAGATCATGCAGAAGGGATCGAAAGAAGAAAAGATCCGTGGACTGCAAGGACCGATCCGGCACGGGAAAGTATTTTGGAAAAAGGACATGCAAGCCCTGGAAACACAGCTTAAAAAGTTTCCAAGAGGTCGTCATGATGATATAATAGATGCAGTACAGATGCTTTTTCATTTCTATAAAGTTCAACCAAGTGTTGACGACAAAGATTTTAATCTTCAGGTCCAATACGACCATTTAGGAAGACCAATATTTACATAATATGGCTAGAGCACCAGGCAAAACAATTGTTAACAAAGCTCTCCAAGCCGTTACATCCACAAAATCATCTTATAAGGCCATGAACGCTAAGCGTCGTGAGCAACTTGCTGAGATTTACAGGGAGGTAATGAGCTATGCTGGAGAAAAGCAAGCTGATTGGAGTTCAACACTCAAAGTCAACTTTGCAAACCAGATTGAATCACTCGTTACTGCACGTTTAACAGCAAAGAACCCAAAGTTCATTGTTTCATTACGTCAGAACACTGATGCAATCGTTGATCGTTACTTCAAAGTATCCAAAGAACCAGGACCAGAAGCAGGTCCACAAGAGATGGCGGAGTTCGCTCAAAAGAAAGTAGAACGAGAGAAGTTTAAGAATGAAGTAGACGAATGGGCTACAGCTATTCAAGACTATCTGAACTTTGCTTTTGATGAGTATGGCTTCAACGCTAAGATTCGTCAGGGAGCTAAATCACTTGTGCGCTATGGAAATGTTTATGGAACCGTAGACTACAAGCATGACGTGTTTCGAAAGAAACGTGATGGAAAGATTGAAGAAGTAAAAGCAGATGAATACCCAGCCTTAGAGATTGTGTCATGGACAGAGGTTTATCTTGATCCACGGTTTATCCAGGTGTCTGATGCTCCATCTGTTATCTGGGAACATGACAAGGTACGACTCGGTGAACTCTATGCTCAGAAGGAAGACCTATTCCACCTTGATAAGATCAAGCTCATCAACTCAAATGAGTTCAATTCAGAGAGGCAAGAGGTTTATCAGCTCATGATTACCTCAGCAACGACAGGTGAAACAGAGGCAAAGAAAGTTAAGTACCTCACGATTGATAAGTTCTACGGATATTTTAATCCTACAAAGAACCCAGAGAACGAAGGTATCTACGAGATCTGGACAGTGAATGACGCTATTGTCATCAAGGTTAAAGAGATCCCACGTATTCCAGTGCACAGTGCAGGTTGTTTCGAAGATGTAGAGCAGCATTACTCCATCGGATACATCGAACCAATCCTTGGCTTACAGAGGGAGTACAACTTCAAGCTGAACAGTGCTGTTGAGTACATCAACCAGTCACTGAATCGATCGTATATGTGGGACCCTAATAGTGGTGTTAATCCAAAGACACTATCTAACCTTGGTCCAGGATCAATCATTCCAGCAACAAAAGGAATCGAGAACGCATTAACAGGTGTACAAGAGATTCCACATCGAGACATTAACCAGTCTTATTTCGCTAATAGCAACGAGGTACGTCGAGACATGCAGTCTCTGACCTTTACGGTCGATACCACAGCTCCTACATCCACACAGGGCTTTACAAACACTGCTACGGCTGTAAGGGCTAGGTTCTTTGAGAGTAACGTCATGTACTCGGATACCCTCAAACACTATGAAGAATTCATCGTCAGACTCGCTTACGACATGCTCGACGCCATCGCAGAGAATGCGAAGGAAGACATCATCATCGCGAAGATGGGAGAAGGAAGGTTTAAATGGGCAAACAAAGAAATCTTTGAGGATGCACCGTTACGTTACGCTATTCGTGTTGAAGTTGGGTCTAGTAGTTTTGACACTATTGAGAATCGGCGTGAAGACGCTCTTGCATTCTGGACTGTACTTAAAGAAGCTGCTGCGGCGGGCGCTGATGTTGATCTCAACAAGGGCGTTGAAGAAATCATTAGATCATTCGAAAGGAAGGAATCAAATGACTTCATCAAGAAAGATTTCTCGTCCATTCTGGGTCTCATTGGTGATAGAGCACCAGCACCTCAAGTCGGAGTGCCAACAGTCAAAGAAACGGCGGCGATAGCAGTAGCAGAGCCAACACTAAGCAACCCTGCTGAGTTAACTAAAGCAGTCGTTCAGGGGAAGCTAACAGCATAGTATGTTTAAAAAACTCAAATCCAAGATAAAGTTCAACGAACAAAAAGACATGGAGAAATTCCATGAACGTCGAATGGAGAGTGTGAGAGCCTTGGCACAGGACGATAACTTCCAGGCCCTCATCGAATATTGGGAAATTGAGTATGAGATTATTGATAACAAGATAGACACCTTAAAAGGGAAAGAACTAGAGATGGCGGTTCTCGAAAGAGCCGTGATCCGTAAGCATTTATTCTGGATGCAGAACATGCTTGAACAACATTAGTTCATCTACTCTGCCTCTATTGGGGGGGCAGGGATAGGCGAATTAACGCCGACCTTTACAAACTAAGATATTCCATATGGAAGACCATAACCTTGAAGAGCGTACCCCCGTGGAGAATGCGCAAAATGAGGCGGTTGCCGAAAGTGCAGCCCCAGAGACCCAGTCGGGTCAGGACACGCTGCTCGCTGGTAAGTTCAAATCAAGAGAGGACTTGATTTCATCTACAGCCGAGCTTGTTAAACAAGTTGAAGGACGGGACATGAGTCCTACAGAAGTCCTTGAGCTTTCTAAGCAGGATGATGATGCTTTATCAAATTCCTACAAAGGATTAGAACGCCGATTCCACACCGATCGCCCTGCTAAGGCGGAGAACGACGGTGAGTTAGCGGAGGCTGAAAACCTGCTCGATGAGTGGGCACGAAAACGTGGCTTCGTCCTAAAAGGCGAGCTACAAGCCCAAGAGTACGAAGAGAAAGAATTAACGACCTATTTTGCTCAGAGACCTGACGCAAAGAGTCGTGAAGATCTTATCCGAACACTTGCTCAGACAGAGGGATTCAAAGACAAAAGTTTCGCAGAAGTTGATTCGTACATTACGTCTCAATTTAAAGACGAAGCTGGAGTCAAAAAAAGCCGACCATCGAAAATGGGACAGACCGTCATCGACCCGAATAAGAGTCTTGACGATATGTCAGATGATGAATTTTTAGATGTTATTAGTTCAGGTCGAGATAGTTCGCTGCGGCGTAGTAACGGGTAGTAACTCGACTAGGCCATTTATTAAGTGAACATAAACTCACACTATGGCAAACTCACTCAGTCCATATTTCCCAGAGTTTTGGGCACGTACAGCACAGGTACTCCACAAACCACAAGCAATCTACCGACAGATCGCTAACTTCCGTGGAGAGTCTGAAATGAAGAATGGAGATGTATTTCACAGAATCCTTCCTAATACGACCCAAATCCAGGACTACTCACGATATTCAGACATCGATGCACAAGACATCTCTGGTACAAACCAGTCATTGACCGTTGACCGAGAAAAGGCTTTCCGATTCGAAGTAGACGATCTTGATGAAGTGCAATCAAACCTTTCACTCGCTAAGACTTACATGAAGAACGCAGTTCGAGATCTTTCAAACGTTCTTGACTCTGACGTACTTTATGAAGCGCTTAACGCGACTTCAGAAGTTGATGATGAAACTATTGGTGGATCTTCAGACACTCCAATCACACTTACTGGTTCAAACGTGTTCGAATCTCTTACTAAAGTGCAACAGAAACTATCTGAGCAGAACGTAGGACTCGACAGCCTTTACGGTGCTATCGACCCTGCAACAGCACAGATTATCGCTTCACAAGTTGGAGCACGAGAAACATCATTTGGTGATGAAGCAACACGAAACGGTTTCAATGGAAACATGGTTCGATACAACGGAATGGACCTTTACGTGACAAACAACTACACAAGCTCTCTTGAGCTTTCAATTGCTACACAGCCAACAAACGGTGACACAGTAACCTACACAATTGCAGGTGAAGATGTACTATTCACATTTGTTACAACAATCGGAACAACTGCTGGAAACGTACTTATCGGTGCTTCTGCTGATACAGCACGTGCTAACCTTGAGACTTTGGTTAATGCTCCAGGAACAACAACTGCTACAGGTGTTGCTCACACAGGAACTGATCTTTACCTATTGCAACAATGTGTTGCTGTAGATACTGCGGCTGATGATACTCTTGACTTCTACGCTAAAGGAAAGAGTGTTTCAGGTGCTGAAACTCTTACTGATGGTACAGATGGATTCGTAGCAGCTAAGGCTTCTAAATGGCTACAATTTGGCCGACGAGGAGCAGTTGACATGGTTGTACAATCACGACCTAGTGTTGACATGCGAAAAGAATCACGACGCTTCGGAACAAACATCATGGGGAAATCTCTCTACGGTGTACGAACATTCACAGACGGTGCTGCAGAGCTCTGTTCTGTACGAATGCTTCTAAGCTAAGTCTCGTATTGAGCTTTAGTTAGGAACAAATGGTAAGTGGTATGGGAGGGGCATGACCCCTCTCCATATCCTGCCTTAACTGGGCACAAAATAAGTTATGACTAATTAAGAAATAAATACGATATGGCAAGTACAAAAATTTATAATAGAGATGTTGATCTCGCTGGAGATTCTCGTCTCGTAAAAGGTGACACAGTACTGATTGATTCAAACGGTAAAATAATTGAATCAGCAGGTATCGAAATCGCAGATGGAGATGCCTTTGAGGACACGAATAGTAATGAGATCCTAGAGTTTACTGTTACGGCAAGTGCTGTAAACCATGTGGGCATTTCTAACACGGGTACAGGTGTAAGCCCTGTATTCATTGCGGAAGGTGAAGCCAATACAGGTTTCAATTTCGTAAACTCAGAAGCAGAAGAAGTTTTGATCTTAGATTCAATAGCGTCTTCTGTTAATGAATTAACTATCTCAAGCGCAGCTACAGGTAGCGGACCAATCTTAGCGGCTACTGGTGACAACACTAACGTAGACGTAAATATCAACCCTAAAGGTACTGGTAGCATTATTTCTACTAGTACAGAAGCAGGAGTGACAGGAGCAGGACTAGTCCTTTACCAAAACTCTGCTTCACCAGCTTCAATGGATGCTCTAGGTGTTATCACCTTCAGAGGAAAAGATGACGGTGGCAATGTTACTGACTATGCAACATTAACCGGTATCCTTGCAGATCCGACAGGTGGTGCAGAAATGGGTGGTTTGCTACTTGGGGGACAAGACCAATCAGGTTCAGCATCTAATTGGATGTCTATTACTAGAGAAGGTACAGACGTTAAGCTCTCAGCTTTCAACGGTGGCGATAGTGTAACAATAGATACAGACTCATCAGGTGATATTAACTTAAGTCCAGCGGGATCTGGTCAATTAGTTGTTAATAAGCCAATAGTGCTTTCAAGCACTGAAACAATCGCAGCAGGTGGTACTTCAACTGCAATGGATCTAAAAACTACAACAAGTTACGTAGATTCGGATGCAGGTGGTGACGTCTTTACTCTTGCAGACGGTACAGACGGACAGCAAAAGACAGTTATTATGGCTAGTGCTACAGGCACAGCTACAATTACTCCTACAAACTTTACAGGTGGAACTAGCGTAACTGTTGCAACAGCAGGAGCTACGGCCACATTCCAGTTTAGTACAGCCGCAGGTGGTTGGGTGCTAATTGGTGAAAGTGCAGCTACAGTGATTTAATAAGATATATCTTATATGGCAAGTACAAAAATTTATAATAGAGACGTAGAACTCGCAGGAGGAGCACGTCTAGTAAAAGGTGACACAGTACTGATTGATGAGCATGGAAATATTGATGCTCCTGTTACGACAACAAATCTAACAACATCAGGAAATACAACTCTTGGAGATACTTCAGCAGATACACTCACAGTGCCTTCTTCAACTCTTCTACAAGCAGATACGCAGATTGCAGATAACATTCCGCTTAATTTCGGTGATGGTGATGACATGGTTGTTACCTATAATGATCCAGCAGATACTGTAACGGTAGACTTTGCAGGTACTGGTTGCACATTCTCAATTAACAATAATAATGGTTTAAACATCGTTAGCACTGATGCCGGTGCAGAGGGGCCAATATTTACGCTTTATCAAAATTCAGCAAGTCCTGCGGCAGATGATGAGGTGGGAATGATTAGCTTCGCTGGAGAAGATGACGCGGATGCACAAGCGATCTATGGACTAATTAGCGTTAGTATCGATGACACTTCCGCTGGTGCAGAGATGGGTACAATATCTCTTATCCCAGCGGATGCCTCTGGTGATCCGGATTCAGGAGTCGATTTTGCATCAGATGGTTCTACAGTTACCATGCAAGCGATTAATACAACCGATACGGCAGATTTAGAGTTACTTTCAGGAGACACAGGAGGTAATGTTTTGCTCTATGCAAGGACAGGATTTGTCTCGATGACAGGTGTAATACAGGAAATCACAGACACAACTGCTATCGACGCAGTATCACATGTATCAACTCTTTCTAATGGAGGAGCTCAGGCAAATGGGGTTTCAGATGGTACAGAAATTGGACAAATGAAAGTGATTCTCAACTTAGGAGCTGGTACGTATACGACAACTCCAACTACTTTCCACAATGGAACTAGTCTTACGATTCCAACACTCTCGTCTATCTTCCTTTCTTGGACAGGTGCAACAGGATGGGCTGTTCTTGGAGGTGAAGGTTACACAGTAAACCCATAGTTCTTTTCTCAGGGGCCTTACGGGCCTCTGGATAAGAGAATTAACTCTTAAGACTAATTTATTAAGCAATTTTATGTATATAAATAAATTGCCCAACGCTGCTGCGAGTAAAATCGCTGTTACAAGCACAGCGACAAAGCTCTATAGCCTTATTGACACTGCAGCTAGTGAAGCAGCGGGGTTAGAGAGTCTAAATCTTAACGCAGTTGACCTTATCGTTGAGGACGGAGATGTTCGTGCTCTTTTTGACGATAATACACCTACTACTGCTAACGGTCTCCTGCTTTCTTCAGGAAATACTTACTACTTTAGAGGAGTGCCTCTTGATAAGCTTCAATTGATCCGCGTAGGTGGCTCAAACGTAGCCTGTTCTGTACAGGTTGGACGAAGTGAACCAGGAGAAAGCACAAATGCATCCGCTCATGAAGTAACTTTAGAGGCAGGATCAGTCACAATTGGTGCTGTTAGCGGTGCTGATATTGATGACAGTGCTTTTACAGCGGCTACCGATGGTGGTCTTGTTGTGATGGGTTACTACAACGATGCTGGAGAGTCAGTAAACGATGGTGACAAAGGTGCTATTGCTATGAATTCAGAGAGACATGTGCTTGTTCAAGCAGATGGTTATGACTCAGGGACAGATTCAATGAAAGGATTTGAAGTAAGTCCTCTTTCTTCTCACCATGTAGAGGAAACATTAGCTGATGTAACGGACGGTACTGATGGAACATATTACTACTACATGGACATGGATGGGTACAGGAGTTTCTCACTTCAGATGGAACTTAGTGGTGGATCTGGAACATGTACTGTCACTATTGAGGCTACAAACCAAGATGATGATACTGCAGCAGCTTCATGCACATACCAGGACGTTACCAACGCACTATTTGGTGCAGCTACATTTACAGCAAGTAACTTCTTGATCGCCGACACAGCGGTTGCTTTCAAATATGTTCGAGTTAAAGTTGTTGCAGCCACAGGAGCGTCTGATGATGCAGACTGGACTCTCTACTCTAAGAAAATGTTCTAACATATAAATATGGAAAACGTAGTACTAAAATATATTGCTCCTGAAGCTCTGAAAGAGGTTGAAGCAGCAGTAAAGGAGGTCAAAGTACCTTCTATAACAAAAACACGCGTAGAGAAGACTGTAGAGGCTCTTAAGTGGGTAGGGGTTAACCCAGTCCCATTAGCAAATTCAGATCTTGCGGGTCTTGGACACAAAGCAATTGCAGAGAAAGTGGGATTGACCGTAGAGCAGGTAAAAAAGGTTCAACAAGATCTAGCAGAGGCGAAAGCAGAAGTTAATAAAGAGGAAGAAGTAGCAGAATAAATATATGGCTTACCCGAAAATAAATGATGTAGGGTGGGTTTTTAGAGAGTCTTTCGATTCCGTTTCTTCCGTGATAGATAATGGGGGAACACTAGACCCTGCGAGCACTGTTAGCGGAGGTTTTATGACCTGTGTTGCGTCAGGGGTGGATTATAATAAGTATTTTTACTGGATGTGGGAGACTGGTTTTTCGATTATGCTGTGGATGCAGGCTAACGCTTCTGTCCCAGACACAACCTATAGAAGATTTTTGAGTTACCGCATTGATGCTGACCACACGTTGATAGCAGCGGTTAGAAGATCAGACGGGACAGTTATACTTCAGTTAAGGACAGCCTCTGGGAGTAACACGTTGGCAATAATTAGTGGGCTTACACTTAATCAGCCTATATTACTTACGCTGACTTACGATGGAACGAATTTCTCTGTTTATGAGGACGACAGCCTGCTTGCAACCACTAGTGCTTTAGGAGGATCAGTAATTGGTGAGCCATCTGGTAATCTTGTATTGGGTATCGGCAAAGGGCCAACCGCAAGTTTTGCTGGAGTTATTAGTGAGGTGCAAGTCTTTGATAGAGCGATTTCTTTAGAAGCGATCGGGGACATATATAACCAGACAATATTCTCAGAAGTAGATGATTCAAAAGCTCTTGTAAGCCTTCCCCTTCGAAGTAATTATTTTGATGGTTCAGACCAAGTTACTGAGAATATCGGTAGCCCGGGCGGAACAGCTCAACTTGGAGATGGAACAACCTCTTCTACTTTCCCAACACAACTCGCACCACACGGTATGAATTTTGATGGGGGTGATTACCTTAGTCTTGATTCAGGTATTGTTGATATCACATCTAATTTCACTGTTATTGCGCAGGTTATAAAAGAAGATAAAGGCGCAACCTCAGATAATGACAGGTTATTTTCTTTTATTGATGATGCAGATAATGGATTTCAGTTTATATATGACCAAACAACTGGAAAGTATGCTGTTTATTTAAGAATTGCTGGAAGTAATATTATCAATAGTTTGACATACGGGTCATATGATGAAGAAAGAATCATTCATTTATCTTATGTTGTCTCTGGAGGTACTGGTTCCTTCTACAGAAATGGTGTTTTAGTAGAAACTGATGGAAGTACATCGGTTTCACTTGGAGGCACAAGTGGTTATGATATCGGCAGGAGAGCTGATGGTACATCTACAGGTTTCTTTAAAGGAAGCCTCTTCAAAACGAATATATTTGGTGCCGCGCTTACAGAAACCCAAATCAAGTGGCTTTATTCAAAAGATGAAAGACTTCTAAACATCTAATATGGCATCAATTAAACAACAATTAGAAGCAAATATAGTAGGTCACTGGAATTTTCGTACTAGAGCTATTAAGGATTTAAGTCTGATTATATGTCGGAACAAGATTTAGTAAAGATCCTAGAAACACTAGCGGATTTACGTGAACGTCTTGTACGTATTGAGACAGAGGTTAGAGGGGAACACGAAAAATCGAATCGAATAAACAGTAGGATTAGTAAATTAGAAGACGACATGGACGACATGAGAGAATGGCGAGTAAAATTTGTAGCAAAATTCAGTACATATTCTGCAATTGCATTATCAATTGGTGCCTTTCTTTCACAGATGGTATTAAGTTTTATTGGTAAAGTTATATAATATACCAAAGATCAAAGGATTCAGTACAACAAAAGATCTATTTAAAAAGGTAAGAGATAAAGTAGAAGCTAAGGTTAGAAAGGTCACTAAGAAAAAGAAAGCTAAATAGTCCATATGGCCGATGAATTTTCACAAAGAAAGTTGAAACAAGAGTTCACGGATTATGTAATCCAAAATGAATCACGTTCTCGTAAGATTCTTGGTGCTATCGGTGATCTATCTGATACAACAGAATCACTGCTCAAGTTAAAACAGGAGGGTGATCTTCATGGACCAAAAGGTACTAAAGGAGATCAAGGGCCTCAAGGAATAAAAGGTGAACAAGGAACTGCTGGCCCTCAAGGTGAACAAGGACCGCAAGGAGACAGTATTACTGGTCCTCAAGGCCCCCAGGGAGCCACAGGAACCCCTGGGGTAGATGGAAAGGAAGGTAAGGCTGGAGAGCATGGAATCAACGGAGAGAACGGAGAAAATGGAGAAATGGGACCAATGCCAAAACACGAGTGGGATGGTGCAAGACTGCGATTTCAACTTGATGAAGAGAAATGGGGTGATTGGATCACACTTGCAGACTTCAATAATGGTGTCGTTTGGGCAGGAGACAGGAGTATTGAGGTTCGTGACGGGGGGACAATCGTCTCAGGAAAGATCAGGACGTTGAATTTCGATGGTCCTGATTTTGTTGTAACGGCAGATGGATACACAGCAAATATTGAACTGGATGGATCTGCCTATGATGCTATTTATGCAAGATTAGACTGTACCAACCAACCATTTACAGGAGATGTAGAGGTTAATGGAGTTCTTACAGAGAATGGAGCTAATGTCTACACAGTATTGCAGACAACACGTGATTTTTACGTGAATGGTTCTACAGGATCTGATAGTAATGATGGACGAACAGCATTAACACCATTCCTTACTATTCAAAAAGCGATGGATGAGGCTGGATTTCAGGCCAGTAATGACCAAACTATCATTAATGTAGCGGCTGGAACCTATACTAGACCTAACGTTATTGTTCCTATATATGCTGTTGGTGAAATTCTTGTTTTAGGTGACAGAACAACACCAGCAAACGTAGTAGTAGATGGTCGTTTAGAT
>Ga0098039_1000136_pt1 | contig 34574 bp, 43 predicted proteins | sample 6_EtaG_FD_75047 | JGI IMG/M metagenome (GOLD analysis project Ga0098039, IMG submission 75047) | Marine viral communities from the Subarctic Pacific Ocean - 6_ETSP_OMZ_AT15160 metaG | ecosystem: Environmental > Aquatic > Marine > Oceanic | place: Pacific Ocean | collected 2015-01-08 | reverse complement strand
TGAAGTTCCATTGCTTGCAGGATATAATTCTGATGTTTCCGCTGTTAATGTTCCAAATATTGTATCTTCAATGAATTGAATTGCTACAAACACACCAGATAGTGGTGTTGCATCTGCATCAGCTGTCGCTTGGTCAATAAATATTGAACCTGCTTGACCAAATGCTGCGTTTTGTGCTTCTTGAACTGAGTATTTATGTAAAGTTGCCATGTTTACCTCCTGCCCTAAGGATTGACGATCCGTGAATGGGCTCGTTTATTGTTATTATTTAACTAACTTTCATAGTAGTCAGGGGCAGCGCAAACCGCCCCTGACCATGAATCCTTATATGAGGCTATTACCTCCTCAACTTCAGATTATCGGTATTTAATATAGACTGTTCCGCCACCATCATTGTGGGCTGATGAAACCAATTTCAGATCATTATCACCAACATTAAATAGTGCTTGATCTTCATCAAGAGTTGCTGTCGGCACTCTTGCAGAAGAATTAGCCATAGACATTGCACTTGATAGAGCTGTGCTGTCATTTTTAACTGTTAGTGTTTTTGAACCTACATTTTCACCATTACCCACCACCATATGTATATCTATAGCTGTGAATTTAAATGGTGTATTAATAGTAACAGTTTCTCCACTACCAAGATCAGTGAAGTCACAGATAATCATTCCATCTTGTGCTACACACTCTGTAATAGTACCATTACCACCATGAGAAGCAGATATGTCTAACGCACCGCCGGATGCTCTCCAATTAGCAATACTTGTTTTAGCCATTATTCATCCTCCTTAGCTCGTCATCAATACTAATGAGCTTTGATTTGTACTCGAAAGAGCTGCACAGTAATGTGCGGCAGATTGCGCATTTAAAAACGCATCGCCAGCACCTTCTGTTGCATCGCTTTCAGCAAAAAATTCAGCTCTGTTGTATCCGTTTATAGCGGCTCCACCGACTTCAATAGTGTTTTCATGGTCATCCACTTCATTTGTGAAGTGCAAGTCCTTGGCAACACCCTTGCCAATAGAACCATTTCCAAATACAATAGCATTGTAATTCGCGTTACTCGGAGAAGAAGCATCTGGTGCCATTCTTGTTGCTGTAGTTGCGCCGAAGAGCTCCTGACCAACTGCCGCCGTATTATCCCATTTTCTTACGCCAACTATATCTTCAAATATGGCGAAACCAGCATAGAATCCCTGTGCACCTGCCAACTCAGGAAGGTCTAATGCCTTGCCTGTGAATGCTGCCTGTTGGGCAGCGAGGAATACAGATTCCTGCTGTAAGGTTTTCATTTGTTCCGGATGAACAAGCAATGCCCAGAAAGGCAACCCAGATTTTGTAACAATCTGCGGAATCCGCTGAGTCATGCATTTAACACGCAATGTCTGCAACGCTTTGCCATGTATCGCCTTTTGACCATCAGCAGCAACAACTGTATCAAGTATTGATACCGTTTTAGTGGTATTAACTGATCCAAAAGTTGTAAGCGTACCGTTAGTATCGTGGTCTATATAGAACCAATTAGGATGCAATCGCATTGCAAGCCCGAGTCCATCAGACGTTGTCCCGGTACTTAAATTCGGGGAAACACCCTGATAGAATGTTTCAAAAACAGCCTGATTTTCGTACTTGGAAAACCATTTTGAGAGTTGAGGTTTGGCAGCTTCATAGAGCTTGAATATTTTCTGACGCTGTTCACTCATTGAACCGGATTTTTTCATTACAGCCTTACGGTATTGATTTACATAGCTGCGAAGCCATTTCATCGTCTGGTCTTCACCAGTACCTTTAAGAACTGTATCACCAAAAACCGGAGAACCAGAAAGTTCACTTAAGAAAGGAATTAACATATTGTCTCTTCCTTCTTGAATGAAAGCATTCAGGATTTCAATGGGCTTTCCGGAAGGGGCATATACAGGATTGCCGTTGTCGTCTTGGGATACTTTTACAGAACCCGAGAACTTTGACCAAAAGGTATTGTACCATGTCTCCTTACGAAGCTGTGCGTTCAGAATTTCTACATTCGCAATCCAGCTTTGAGAAGTTTCCATTTATAACATCTCCTTATTTATTTGTTAACACGTTTATAAAGCTCGTTAAGTTCATCAGTAGACAAATTGTCAAGCCTACTCCTGAGTTCCCGCCGTCCCATATCACCGATTCGAATTAAACGCGAACCTTTGCCGGAACCTTGGACGTTAAGGGTTGTGCTTTTCTTTTTGTCTGCTTTACTGATATCATTACGAGCCTTTTTCTCACCTTCCATGCTAAAGTTTTTTACAACCATATTAACGCCAAACTGGTCAATTAAGGACTTATGATAAGCCCTTTCTGTCAGCCTGCCGTCTTCAACATAAACTTTTGCATTTTCAGTGACTTTGGTAAACTCATCGTCAGTTAGCTCAACCTTCTGTTCTTTGAATCGCTCTTTTTGCTTTTCAATGAACTGCTGGTTGTCTGCCGCTGCAAACCTCTTCTGGATTTCCTCTTCCGTTTTTTTCGCAATAAAATCCTTCTCCAGAGATGCAACTAAATTCCGCTGCTTATCGTATCCTTCCTCATATGTTTCCAATTCCATTAGCTTGACTTTTTCGACCTCTAAGCCATGAGCAACGTCAGATGAAGATAATTTTTCATAAACTTCTTCATCCGTGAGGTTCTCAACTTTCGCGGACTCCCTTAGCTCTCCAATTTCTGTACCCTGCTTGCCAATTTTCTTGGTAGCATCTTGGTGCATTCCGATGAGCTCGTCCCGGGATTTTTCCCGGTACGCTTCTGGTTCTTTTACCGTTGTCGCGTCAACAGACTCTTCAGGTTCGGCTGATTTTCCTTCTTGGGATTCTCCAGATTCCTCTGGTTCCTCTTCAGGTTCTTCTGAGCCTTCTTCTTCTGCGTCTACCCGTAGGTATAATTCACCATCTTCTTCTACAACCGAGGCATCATCCTCAGCTGTTATTGTATCAGACGAAGAATCTTCGTCTAAAATTTCTTGTTCTGTGTTTTCGTCCATTTTTATTCCCCTTATTTTATTTAACTGAAACGTCCGGTCTCATTCCCGGTGGAATTTTAAATTTTTGGTTCTTCTTCTTTTCAGGTGGTCTTCCTACTTTGCTTCCGTACGTTCCTTTACCTGCTGGCATTTTTTGCTCCTCTATTTTTGCTTTCTAGAATAATTCTATAAATATCCCTTGACTGTAAAGACTGTGCTTTTGGTAACTCCGGCTTCGAAGCCGTTTTTTGCTTAACCTTGGTTTTTGGTATTATAAACATTATGCCTTCGCAGCTCCTGCTGCCTTTACCTTTTCACTCTCCAGTTTCAACTTTTCTTGGTCGGTTACCATGTCTCTTTCGGTCTTTAAATTATCAAGAACACCCTTGGTCGTATCTATTTGTCTTTGCTGTTCAGCGGCTCCAGCTTGAGATTCCTTGACCTGCTGTATATATTCAACCATTTTATCTGCACCCTGTATTGGAGCATTCGCCACAAGTGACTCTATATCAACAAGTTGCGGGTTTATACCAGCTATTATATTTATAAGAGCAAGCATAGAGTTAAAATCATCCTCTTTCTGCGTAATATTATCTTCACCTTCATCTAACTCTACGAAAACTGAGGGGTTGCTGACTTCGTTAATTACTTTGCCAGCCATATTTAGATTTACTATTACTTCCTGATATATGTTTTTGGTCTTCTTTATATTTATAACCCTGTCGTCCTCAGCATAAACGTATGCAAAATTATCTATAAAATCTTCCGCTAAAGCCTTTCTAAGCTTAGATATATTGTGAAAATAGGGGTTGATCGCAGCCGCAGCCCTCTGAACTTTACGCTGGAATAAAACACCAGATTCTCCAGATCGTGCTGATTCTCCCCTCATGGCTTCCGTTATTAAAGATACCCGCTGTGCATAATTATAAGAATTTTCAGCATTTAACATGATATCCGGGGGAACATTGCCCATTGGCATTTTCTGAGGGGGGTTGGCAGGGTTAAGCAGCTCATATACCTGACCGGGCTGGTTACCCTTTTGCTTTAACTGTTTTATAGCCTCTTTCTCGCGCTTATCTATATATACACCGCCAGATAGTATCTGGGTTACATAGTCGCGCACCTGCGATTTTCCTTTATTGATATCGTCCTGTACATCAATAAGCAAGTCAACAAGAGAGGTCTGTTCAGAAACTTGTATATTGTAATTATATGAAAATACCGGGAATAAAGTAAATGTAGCTATCTTGCTGGGCATGTCAGCATCTATCAGGACAGCGTCTTCAAAAAATGGGATGATAACTGTTACATGTATTCTGTCTTCATCAAGTTCAGCTATCTTCTGTATTTGGGGAGTTTCCTTAGCCGCCTCAGCAAATTCCTTCGGTTCTAAGTTATAATAAGCCTCTCCATCAAAAACCCTGTAGACCTTCTGAGTGACACGCTCCTGCATTTCAAGAACTTTATATCGGTCATTTTCTTTATCGTAATTTTCTGTATCAGATGAATATATCTCATCTTTAAATCTTTGGAATGTTTTTATAAGTTGATTCCACCAGTTAACCCTTTGTTCGTTCTTGTAATCCTCTGGCTTCAAACCGTACTCACTCTTAATAACATCAAGAGTTTCCCAGCCTTCTTTAATAATCCAACGACAATTCTTTAACCTGAAGTCGCTGGCACGGGTCTCAGGATCAACAAAAACACGCATATTGTTTACAACCCTATAACAGAAATCAAGATAACCTTCGCTGTTTATCTCAAATGTTCTCTCTATCCAGCCGCCAACCCTTGTTGAGAGCGCGTCTATGAATGCTATTTGTATCTTTTCTTCAAGATTTTCTTCATCGTTAATAGCATTCCATCTTCCCTGTACGATATTCGCTATATCAACAGAAGGGATTGTGGTTGGTTTGAAAGATGCCCTTCTACGATTCAGCTGCTCGTTACCCTGTAAGGTAGAAAGGATAGGTATTATAATATTATATTTAAGGGCGGGCTTTCCGTGCTTTGTGGCAGCAGCGGTTTCTGAGGATGACCAAGATTCGTTGTTTATATAACGGACAGACTTTTCACTGCCCTGTCTAGCGTTTTCGAACGCTTCCTTGGAAAAGTTATAACATTTTATTACTTTGTCTGACCGCGGGTCTGTGTTTGCACCCTTGGATTCGTAACTCATAGAGTTTTCCAGTTTTCACCTTTTGCGCCTCCTCTCTCTTTAAGCATCTCTTCTCTCCATCCCTTTTTTTCCTTCGGATAGGATGGTAATAAGCCGAACAACAATTTCATACAACCGTACCTTAGTGCATCGTAAGCGTGATCTTCACTTTTAGTATCTATGTCTTCTGGGTTGTTTTCAGCAGATGGTAAATTCGGTATTGTTTCAATGGAATACAAACAGTTTTCTGTAAAACTTATGCGCGGGACACCCTCATTGGGTATATTGAACCCTTCATACACTACTTTTGCGCCCGCTTTTCTATCGTTATTTCCCTTAGAAAGAGAGATGCCTTCGTCCTCATAATACATAGCCGGGGAATAGAAAACTTCACCAGCTGCATGCTTCGTCCAATAAGAGGGGTCTGCAATCTCTTCATCAAAATCAGTAGCCCTTAATTTGTATTTCTTCCAAGCGTGCTTGGTAACAAGCCGTGCCTGCTGTGATGCAGACAATCCTGTTTCTACCACTTCATCAAATATGACCATAATGCCTTCTTCATTTACCGCAGCAAATAAACACACAAAAGGAGCCTTTGTACCATAATCATAAAACCTGTAAAATGAGTGAGTCCCTCTCTTAAAGTGCTTGTCATATTGGAACTTCTCCTGCGGTATTACATGATGTGTCATACTCCAGTTATCAAAAAAGGTTCCAGCAAAAACATCCCATCTTCCCTCAAGCCACATGGAGCGCAGTATTGGATTTAATTTTTTAAGCCTTCTCACATATATAGGGTCATTATTCAATATTGTCGGATTATCGAAGACAGTGGCTGGTATAAACTGCCACGTTATTCCTTCGCTGTCTTTATACGGTCTGCCAGATTTTGTCTTCATATACTCAACATCAAAGGTATCACTATATATTTTCTCATCAGGAACAGGTTCACATCTTTCAACAAACTTTCTTTTAAGCCAGACATGACCAATATTACCGGGGTTGCTGGTTAGACATATCTGGGGTTTTAACTCTTTGTTGTCTGTACGGGCGGATGTGGAAAGCTCTTCAACCCACGACTCAGGGAATTGATTGGCTTCGTCTATCCCTATAAAATTATAATTCCCACCAATGTAGTTATCCAGAGCCCTGCGGTCTTGACAGTGAACAAGGTAAACCTTGGCTCCAGATGGGAATTGATAACATTTGTTTCTCTCCTGCCAAGTGGCGTTATATAATCTATATAACTTGTCACATTCTGGCTTCAGGTTTCTTTCAAGCTGGGGGAATGTTCTCCTGACAAGTAAAGCAATATAATCCGGGTAATCTATGCTGATTTTATCTATTATGATTTTAGGCTGTTTACCCAGCTTTATCATTGTCTGGTATTCTCTGTGTGATATCTCACCAGAGCCGTACTTATACCTCCATTTCCGTGGGGTGAGAGCAGCTTTCCATGCAAGCATGAGAGACTTGCCCCCACCCCGGGCTCCTCCGTAAAAAACCCAGTCGGAAGTGGCTCTTAGAAACTCCGCCTGTTTCCCGGTATGTGGACTAAATTTAGGCACTTTGTTGTGGATTTCTTATTCTTTTAATTTGTCTCTTTATTTTACGTATCATTTGAAGAAATTCTTTTTTTGCACGCATTACATCACCATCAAACGCAGGCATTTGCCCCTCTCCAAAAACTTTAAGCGACATGTGAATCCATTCTAACTCGTCTTCTGTGAGCTCTGTCAGTTCCTTTTCTATTGAGTCAACAAAAGCAAGAAATGAGGGGGAATCAAGGAATGTATCCCTCTTCTCATTGATACGACTAACCAGCATTGACGCTTCTTGTTCACCTATCTCTATCATTTGCTCCCTCCTTTTTTTTGTTTATCTCTTGAACAACTTATCTACTACCTTCTTACATATATACAATATCAGCACCGCAGATACTACTATGACACCATCCAGAATTGGATTGCCACTGTCCGACTCTATAGAACCAAGAGGAGTTTCCAACTTTACCCTCTGTGGAACTTGCTGTATTGTATTTAAAGAATCGGTCTTCATTTAATCAATCTATATTTTCTTCTTGCTCTTTTTAACTTGTTAACTTTAATTATCTTACCATCCTCGTCCTTATCGTCTTCGAGATAAATGTGGGTGTATTTCGTTAACTGTTCCTCCTTTTGGGGCATTTTCTTCCTGTTGATAAAATCAATGAATTGCGATGCTCTCATTTGTCCATTCCTCGTGCACTTTTTCATATTCATTTTCAAGCATACCGATAGCATCTTTTAACACATCCAATCTAAACAATGAAGTTTCATCTTCAAATTCAGATTCAAATTCTACTTCCAGCCCTTCACCAGAATCAAGATTATATGTTACATAAAGAGCAATTCGGTCTGTGTTTTCCTCTCCCTCACCCTCAACCTCATTGAAAAAGTGTTCATCCTTTATCCTGTCAATGCTAATGCTGTTCCACTTTTCCATTGTTCCAAGGTTTTCACACACACCAACATAAACCTCATCATTTAATTTCCACCCTGCTTCTTTCCATACTTTAGAGGGTATGTTTACCATTTTACTTTCTGTGCTTCTTAGTGTTGCCTTCATTCTCTCTCTCCTTTTTTTACTCGTTAACTTATTATCTTTGCATTCTTCATCGGAAGAAAAGCGTTCTCCCTCTCTATTGTGCCACCATTTACGGTTTCCTGAGTTACTGTTTTTTCTACATTAAATTTAAACAAATAATCTCCCTCACTATTGGTTATTTCCCACATCAATATAGTATCATCAGGTATCGAGTACAAAAGACCAATTGCTGGCACACATAATTTATTGGAAAGCCACGCTAATCCGTCAATTTTTTTATAAGTTATAAGCCATGAACCCCATTTCTTAAAATCTTCTAATGATGCATTTCTGCACTTACTCTCAAATAAACCCGTGATTATATTATCCCGTGTCGTAAATCCATCACATAGGCATGGTTTGGTTTTATTAGTTGTTATAATATCAACGTTATATTTTTCTTTAATAGTAAATAACATTTTATTTTCATGCTCAAGCGATAGCTGACCTCTCGTAGTTAAAATATCTAAACTACTGCTCAAAGCCATTTAGCTGGTTTACCAAGTCTGTTATACCAGAAAGACAGGTAGGACAGAAATAAACAGGCAAGATACCCAAGTATCCAGATATTCCACCCTCACTATCAAGATCAAAGTCACCACGACAGACACTACAGTCAACAACGCCCTCAGTAACAGCTTCAAGCGAGGAAGCAGGGCGGTTACCTCCGCCCGCCAGTCCCACTTGCTTTGCTTTCACTCGCGCTTTAGTCTGCTTTAATTTCACTTGCGCTTTTATTTTGTTTTTGCTTCCCTGAACATTTCCTGCAAATTTCCCTCATCTTACCAATGGTCGGTAAAGTACCTTTTTGGTAATATATTATATGATGATCACCAGTATAAGATTGATATTCTGTCTTTTCCCAACATCTTGAGCAGCTTTTACAAAACTTTACTGTCATGTCGGTGCCCCGTTCTTGTGTCTCTGGATATACTCCCATCAATATATTAAGATTTCATCCTCGATAGCCCTTAACTTTGTCGGTTCTTCTTTGTCTTTTTCCACCACAAACCAATTTCGTATTTGATCGGTTCTAAAAGCATAAGCAAGAGCATTCCAAAGGCTGTCATGATTAGTGCTCCTATAAGCATAAACATTTTCGTCATTACGAACAATAACCTTATCGGTAACGACCACTGCCTTTGCACCAAACCTTTCAGCCATCTTTGCAATCTTGTCATATAAGTCATCTGGAGGGTCTTCAATTCGTAGTACTTTCACTCTTTCTCTCCCTTATTTCGCCGGATTTTACCGCTGTAAACCTGCTTTGTTTCTTTGCCCATGTATCTTTTAAGAAATACTGACCGTCAATGCCCTTTGCAACAATCTTGTAACGCATTCCCGTCTTTTTTAGTACAACATCATCACCAATATTAAACTTCTTTTCTACCAATCTATGTCCTCATCGTGACCTTCTTCAATGTATGTCCTGTCTGAACCCTTTTCTGCTCTCATCTTCCATCCGGTGGCTGCTGCTGTCCAACTCTTCATCTTACCCTTACCAACATACCAGCCCTTTGATTCATAAAAGTTCCAGAACCTTTCTGCCTCTCTTTTATGATTTTTAAGCTTTTTCTCTTTGAAATATACAGCAATTTCTTCTATAGTAGGTACTGAAAAACCCTCCCGATTAGATACATTCCCTGTTGCTTTTGAAACCTTTTTGGACTGCTTCGTATCATGCAAAACAGGTATTCCATCAATAAGCTCCAATCCGTGCTTTTCTAGAATTTTTAACACGGAACCATGTACCCTGTTGGAAGGGTTTAACTCTTTACCGTATTGAAAATATATAAACTTCTTAACAATCCACTTATCTGCTTCAAGCTCAATTATTCGGTTCTTAAATGTCTCTAATAGCTCCCCACGATCAAACTTAGCCCCTATCTGAAATTCTGCCTGCCGGGTATTTACATCCCAAATACCAGCATGATCACACTTTTTTAATAAATATTCCCAAAATGATTTATATTTTAACTCTAATAATTGAAACCACTCTTTATCATATAAATCAGTGTCAGTTAACCTTTTTCTTCCCATCTCTATAGCCTCTCTCTCTGTATGTTTCTGAATCCTGTTTTAGTCTATCAATGAGCTCTTTGCGTGTCCTTCCCTCTGCAATGGTTATGTATACACCCGATTGCGTACGCTTTTTTGTGATCCACTTAGCCTGTGGCTTTACCATAACTATTCATCCACCTAGTAACGTCTCCTATTGAAAATAAGAGCTTTCTCTGAAATTGAACCTTTACAGGTAAGCCTATTTGTCTCCAGTTATACAGAGTCTGTCTTGAAATACGAAAATATTCACAGATTTCTTCTGTAGTCAAGAGATGTTGCCTACCTCTACCCTTTATCTTTTCTTTCTTGTTCATCTTCTAATTTAATTTCTCCTTCCATACTATCTACTGCCTCCCCATATTTATCCAGTAAATTAAAAATATTGGTGAGAGCCCTCTTGTTTCCCATATGATTCTTTGAGTGCTTGTCAAATATTATTCTCATATTCTCTATAAGCTCACCAAATATCAAAATAACCCCGTGACGCGCCTCTAAGCCATCAAGAGTCCGGCGGGCAAGAATGTCTTCGTGCTTTTTCTTTGTTATGAACATTATTCTACCTTATACATTTTATAGGTCAGTGTTAACTCCTCTTTTTTTTTAATAGGCAAGGTTGTATATAATACCGATGTAGCTATAATTCTTTCTAATCTGCAATTCGGATTATTAGAGTGATTGATGAATCCACCCAAAGGTGTCCTGACTACCTCATCCCAAAGATGATGATGGGTTATTCCCAGCTCCGTTCCGCTGGGAATGTCCTCCAAAGCAAATAAGCCGTATCCATGTATGCTGGACTTTTCAACGGACAAACTGTCTGGCAAGGGTTTATAGTCCTCCGTTTTGGTTATAAGCTCTCCCGTCATGCATCTTTGCCCCAAGTTAAAAATCTGCGCCAATCATCAGAATTAACCATGTTATCATAATCGTCTAAATTTGGTTTTGCGCTGGGATGATAGACATGGTAATCTGGATGATATCTATGACAGCTACACAGGTACATATCGGACTTGCAGCGACTACAAGTCATGTACATATAAAGTTCCTGATAATCATCACCCAGCGTAAATACATGTTTTCCATCTGTTTTACGGAGAATATCAAATTGGTATTTTTTGATTGAAAAAGGTTCTCTATATGGACTAACAGAACAACCGCTCTGAAGGGAAGAAAGCTCTTCCTTGGTGAAAATTTCACTCTTATTCACTTTTAAATCCATGTATCTCTTCGTTTGTAAGCTTCTTAGTCACTGCACTCTGGTCTATTGCAAAGGTGTGCCCGCTTATATCTTCTACCTTAATAAAACCACTATTATTATCAATATCTAAGATATGAAAGGAATCTTCTTCACCCTCTAACTTTACCCAGTCACCTATTGTATAAGTGTCCATCGTATACCTCTCTTTGGCTTTTTCTTGTTTTGAAGCTCCTCTAATCTTCTTAATCCACCAGTTCCAAGTCTGCCCTCTTTCTCTAAGGACTTATACAAATTGATTAAACCACGCCTGCTTATAAATGTGTTTATATCCCGTCTGTTTGTGCCCACTAAAAAGGTAAATCAGTAGTATCAGAAGAGTCTCCCTTCACTGGGAAATCCGGCTTGATCAAAGGCTCACCAGAGCCACTGGAGGGTTCTTTCTTATACGCATCTAAGACTAAGGGGAGCATCTCCTCACGGGCTTCCTTGCGAAGATATACTAAGTCCTTATATGTGCCATCTTCTGATTTCATTGAAGGAGGAGCGACAAAAAGACCGTTAGCCCCCTCAATTAACTTAAAACTTGGTATTATTATTCCGCTTCCAATTTCAATGGAAAAATAACACTTTACTTTACCCCAGTTAGCATCCTCTGGGGGCTTAGTTACATGGGAAATTTTCATATTTGGTTTGGTTCCTTTCTTTGGTCAATACGGTGAACTTAGGATTTTGCAGGGATGTATGCTGAGGGAGTTTCCTGTTATAGCCCACCGTATGTAACCGTTTTAGTATGTGGATGATTGTGCTCAACATTGTTGGAGGAGAACTTATAAAACAAAGTACAATAAGGTCAATAGTTTTTTTTTATTCCTATTTATATATATAAAGATATATCTTATGTATATGGTAGTCCATATGGATATTATTACATCTATATTATTACAGTTATACTATTAAGTGTCTTTATCTTTATCTTTGTCTTTAGACCCATCTATGACCCATCTATGACCCATCTATGGGGCTAGCATGACCCATGCATGACCCTAGTATGACCCATACATGACCCTAGCATGACCCATCCATGGGGCTAGCATGGGGCTTAATATGGACAGATGGACATCAAATATACCTATAGAGATAGAGAAAAAGTGAAATCCCGTTTGGTGTGAGTGCGTGATATACAATAGAGGAGGGGGGTGGCTCCAAGGGACTGGGTGGGGGCACCCATGCGGATGTGACCGACCACACACCCACCATGCACACACCACATGTCCGCATGTGCAGATATACAATGAGTTAGAGCGATCCATCGAGCACAACTCAATGACAGTTGTGTTGTATCCTTGACGACAAACAGCCCACATACATGGTCAGGTCAGCATGTGTCAGTAGTTGGGCTCACTCTCCCATCCTCTTGTCACAGCTATACATCTCTCCCTTCATGTGTGTACAATAACAGATGGTATCCCGGTATCCATCACAGTCTCTGTTCGGTACAACATATTTGTAAATATATGTAGGAATAGCCTTGGTCTACCACTAGATTAGTGGTGCATTTACGCTATTTTACAATTGATTTCGTCCCCCCCGTGACAGCCCGGAAGGGTTGGTAGTTAAAAGAGGTTGGATTGCGTGAGAAAGACCAAGGGGACGTGCGGAGAAATACAAGTGGCACGGAACAGGTGCCTACCAAGAAGACGTGCAGAAGAGCTTCCTCTCTTTACATCCGGACAAGGCTGACGAAGACCTGAACTACCAGCCAATAGGTGTTTGTGGAGGAAGTGTAAAGATATAATACGTCTATAAATTGTGTTTAAAATCCTTTTGTTTTGATGACTCTCCGGACGGTCAGACCATCGGATGGTTCGAATCCATCCCGGGGAGCATTTAGGATGACTGAGGCAAATCAATTTGTCATCCAATGAACAGAACAACAAACAAAGGAGAACACATGGCAAACGCATACAAGAGAATCTGTAAGCATATTACTGAACGCATTATAAAGATGCTGGAGAGTGGTGTAGCACCTTGGAGAGTACCTTGGAAACCGGGTAATACTCCACGGTCAGGTTCAACGGGGAACGTATACCGTGGAATCAATTTGATCATTCTTGCATCCTACGGGTACAGAAATCCTGTCTGGTTTACATTCAAGCAAATTAACAAGCTTGGGGGAAGAGTTAAGTTAGACGAAAAGTCAGCCCCTGTAATGTACTGGAAGTGGTATGAAAAAGAGACTGGTGCTGTTGATACTGACGGTGAAAAGCTGAAGCGTAGATGGGGTGTACCATTCTCATTCAACGTATTCAATGTTGAACAGACCGAAGGTCTCCCAGAGAAGTGGACTAAGGTGGACGAAGAGGAAGTTGATGACTGGAATCCTGTTGAAGAAGCCGATAAGATTGTCAAGGGCTATAAGGATGCCCCGGAAATCTTCCATGACGTTGATGCACGGGCTTACTACCGTCCAACTACTGATGAAGTTCACCTACCAGCACCAGAACGGTTCACAACAGCCGAAAAGTACTATTCTACGCTGTTTCATGAACTGGGTCACTCAACTGGTCACAAATCACGGTTAGACCGTGAAGGGATAGTGGAGTTTGACCATTTTGGTAGCATGAAATACAGCAAAGAAGAACTCATTGCTGAGATGACAAGCGCATTTCTTTGTGGCTTTTCTGGGATGGAAATGGCTGAACTGGATAACCACACTGCTTACCTGAAGGGCTGGATGAAGGAACTGAAGAAGAATGAAGACTGGATTCTCTGGGCTTCGTCAAGGGCTCAGAAATCTGCTGATCACATCCTTGGAGTTGAAGACGGGAAGATGCCGGAAGCGTAATATATATATAACCTGCGAATGGCTGGATAGGGGAGTTCGAATCTCCCCCGCAGGTCAACGGTAATGATGCCGTTTAACGAAGGGAAAACACAACATGAAATTAGCCAAATGGTTTAAATCTTTAGATAACATACTCCATGGTCATGGATTATGTGCTGAAGATTTCATGCACATGCAAACACGCCCTAATAGTTCCGGTGGCACCACTCACAGTTTCAAAGATATTGAGACGAGAGATTATCTCTATCTTGTTACTGTTCCCGGTAAAGAGCCATACGTTGCTATCCCCCGGTACAGGGAAGTCAGTTTTAAGCATGGTGAGTACTTCGATAGAGCAAAGGTTGACTATACGAAAGCTACCTCTCATGACTCTGAACGGGGAGTTATTATCCTGTTCAATTAAGAAGCGTAGTATATATATACCCTATGGTTGGATGTAGATGGGTTCGATTCCCGTCCATAGGGCAACAGCAATTAAGCTGTTAATCAAAACGAGGAAACACAACATGGAAAACACAATACTAACCGTAATTCTTATTGTCGGTATACTGGTCGCCATTGGCGTTATGATTCATACCGCTATGGACGAATATAAGAACACTAAAATCCGTGAGACCGCTACAAGGGTTGTTAAGACCCGTCAAGCATACACGGGGTCTTTAACGGACAACAGTCAGCAGTCTAAAGTATCTGATGATGATCCCAAGGTAACGAGCTCTCACCCAAGGAAAAAGCGTCAGAACGATAAGAGCAAAACTAAATCACGCCGGAACATTGTAAAAGCTGGACGCAGAGCCAATAGATGAGTGTGCATAAACGCCCTCCCTTGCATAGGGAAATGTACGAAATATTCTTGGAATTATCTTACAGCTTGAGTGATGAATGTCTATGGCAGGATGGAGAAGCCACCCAACAGGAACATGACCAGCGGTACAATGAACTGATGCAGGAATGGAAGATAGAGGAAGGTAGAGCAGGAAGGAAGGTGACTGAGGAGGAAATATGGGACAGAGCGTGGTCAAGCAAGTGATTAAATAAGTAACACTCCACGAATGGTTATATATATATATCAGGTTCGACTCCTGAACGTGGAGCAACAGCATGACGCTGTTAATCAAAACAAATACGAAGGGAAACACACAATGTTGAAACTAATCAAAGAAATGCTTGAGATGTTGACATACATCTATGAAGAAGTTCGTCCGGAAATTAGCAGGGTGAATATGACGGCTGGAGAAACAATCTTTAACCCTACGGCAACAGGTACTATTGATATGGCTTGGGAATTGATTGCCAAGGTAAAAGAGAAATTAAGCTCTCTTGGTGAATCTACTACATTCACGGTTCAGCAGTTAATCAGATGGACGACAGATATCAATGGCTACGAGTTTTGCGAATTGATTTACGGCAGAGACAGGAAGCTGTACGGCGAAGATAACTATGTAGAGGGTAAATTCAAGCAGATGCAGAAATCACCAATCTCTTGGATGGCAAACCTTGACCCCATGAATAAAGAGAAATTGGCACGTTCTATCGTCAGTCACTCTGATGAGGAAGGTAATATCCGTGAGGACTCCCCGATTAGCTGGGGCAAATCTCACGCCCGGAAGGTTAAACAGCTTGAAGCTGAAGAAGAACGCATAACATATTGTAGTGAATGTGAGACGGATTCAATCTTCAAGATAAATGAAGACCAAGACCCTCTCTTGGTAGATGGAGCAAGGCTAAGAGAATGTATAAAATGTGGTAGATATGAGGATGTAACGGCTGTAAGCTGATATATATAATATCCCATGATGGTCGCACCCGGGGTTCAACTCCCCGGGATGGGTCAATAGCATGATGCTATTAAATCAAAACAAGATGAAAGGAAAACACGCTATGAAAAAGCTTATTTTCAAGATGTTCTATAAGCTGTCAGAGTGGATTGAAAGGATGCTGAAGGTGGACGGTGAACGCTGGGAATATGAGAGGGCTCCCTATTGTGGCTATCACGAATGTGGTCACTCTGGGAAGCTAACGCATTCCTATCACTATGAAGGTGACGGTTACCACGGTCTCCATGCTGGTGATTGGGAATGGAACTTTCATGATGACATAAAGAAGACATCCCTGACCTACAAGCAATACAGACCGCTGTATTACTTAGAACTTAAAGTCATGAAGCGGTTGTGGAGATGGTCTCAGAAGGGAGATAGGGTGGCGAAGGTGTTCTGGTGGTTGTATCCCAAGTGTAATGTTTCTAATGGGCTTAACACCTACATGAGAGCCGATGATTCATTGAATACTGTATTGAACGCTATCAGGAAGGAAAAGGCTGAAGGCGAAAAGTAACCCACGAACGGTTCCCGGGCTGGTTCGATTCCAGCCCGTGGGTCAATGGTCATGGCGACCATTATCAAAAACGAAAGTGAAAGGAAAACACACTATGTCAGAACTTAAAAAGTTCACAACTCACGCCCCGGATTCAGTAAGGATGCTTGACGTAACTCCTAGTTGGAGTTTTACGGTGAAAGGGCTCTTATTGGTCATAGAAACCCATCTTAAAAAATCTCTCTTGAATGATGAGTCACAGGCTTGGCTCTACATCAAGGAAGAGTTCGCAAGGTGTGGTGATCTTGCTGACCGCTTTGCCAACGAGGTTAAGGATGGTAAGATTGAAACCCCCATTACGGTGGTGGATAAAACCATATCACGTCCCGAGATATCAGTTGCAGAGGTAGAAGCGACTCTTAAAGACTGTCGGGATGGTGCAGAAGAATGCTCCAACCCGGATGACACTCGCATCTATGACGGTTGGGTTGAAGCTCTTGAGTATGTATTAGGCAACAGGAAATGGCAAAAAGACCTTGCCAAGGAGGACAAAGATGCTGATACAGAAGTCAAAGGTTAAGAAGCTGATCAACGAAGAGGGCATTCGCATTAGTCCGGATACGTTTGATGGTATTAACAGGGCTGTTGAGAATCTCTTGAAACAGCTTTGTGCAAAGGTACTTGATGACGGCATGAAGACAATGATGCTGAAGCATACACCAGCGGAGAAGGTAGCTGTGGACGAAACAGAAAGAAGCTGTGACAGATGTACCAATTTAAAGTCAGAGTTTCTTACATTCGCCCGGAGCGTACAGGAGTATTGTCACGAAAAAGCGGTGGTACTTTCTAAGAAGGTGTAAACCCGAATGGTTCAAGGGGCTGGTTCGATTCCAGCCCCGGGTTCAATATTAAGGCAAAAACGATGAAACAACACAAACTCAGACTCATAGTGGATGAGGACGTGTTTCGGGCTTTAAGGGGTAAAATACGGGCTCATTTGCGTATACATGGCAAGTACAAGACTCTGCCAATCAAATTTATAGCTAAAATACTGGATGCTATAGATTCCGGGCAAGATTCCGCCCACATCAGGAAGATAAAAGAAAAACGTCAACGTTGACAAACTTGGAGAGCTCCAAGTCTGGTTATAATTTTGATCAACGTTTTTTTACAATTTGTGATGTGGCTGAATAATCTCTTGGAAAGGAGATAAGGCACTACTGAAGAGGGGACTGGTTACTCCCTGTGACCGGACGATGTCCGAATGGATGAGCGAGGTCTTACATTGTAGGTCGGGTGGTAAAATAACAGAAACCATTTCCTGTTAACTTCACCCCTGTAGGTTGAGTGACGGCTCTTTTGGTTCAAGTCCTACCATCACAATACTTTAGTCTGGAAGGAGACTGGTATGAAACCGCCACCATAGTGAGGCTGAGAGCCCCGGCATTTTGCTGGGGTTTTCTATTTTTTTTTATTTGTTATATATATAATTGGGATGAGTGTCGCAAACTAAACGAGAAAGGAAAGCACATGACCAAGAACACAAAAAAGAGGCTGGACAATCACGAGCACGACTTACTGAAGCTTATTGATAAAGTAGAACAGCTTGAACAAATGATAATTAACCTGAGTTATAAACTAAAGTTCCAGAGAGGAGAGAAGAGTGAAGAAGGTAGAACCAATCAAAGACAAGGCTGATATCCGGCGTATGCTGGATTATCTTGAAGGACAGTCCATGCGGGATGCTATATTATTCCGCCTTGGATTGAACACAATTCTAAGAGTGAGTGACTTATTGCAGTTAAAAGTTTCGGATTTTTACACTCTGGGTGGTAAATTCCGGACACATGTAACACTCAAAGAGAGCAAAACTGGTAAAGTGAAAAAGATAAAGTTAAACAGGGTATCGAGGAAGATTATTCCTAATCATATTCAGCACTATCATCTGTCGGGGGATGACTTTCTATTCTTTTCCACTCAGAACCCAGATAAGCCAATTGATAGACATCAGGCTTGGAGACTGCTCAAGAAGGCGGCGGTTTACTGTGGGCTAGACAATTTCGGAACCCATTCCATGCGGAAGACGTTAGCGTATCATGTATATAAACAAACCAATGATATTGCACTGACCATGAAGTTGTTAAACCATAGATCACCAGACGTAACTCTTAAATATATAGGGGTAGAGCAGGAAGAGATTGATAATGCCTACGATAACCATGCATTATGACCAGAGAACAACGCCACGAAGACATGAACCAGTTTATATATCTTTTACAGAGACTGGAGTCTGCTCTACTTTCAGAGGATGGTAAAGAAGCCGTTCGTAGCCGTGTAGAGGTCATGAAGCATGTTGCATATCACATCTTAGGGAAAGATTACAAAGTGTTAGAAGAACTAATAGAAAACCCTGAACTGATGGTAGACAATCCAGAAAATGAGGTAGAAGCATAATGGACAAGAAGAAACAGAGGGCAAGAAAACTACAAGCAAAAATGGAAAAAGCCGGAGATACTGAACAGGATGCACAGCAAATTGTTATGCAAGCTGAAGGTTTTGGCTTGGCAAAAACCAGAGATGTAGATGACCCCTTTGAAGCCGTGGACGCTCTTATGTCTGTCAGGGAAGAAGAAAAAGACTTTCCCGATATATTATCTGCTCCAATTCTGAGAGATAGCACTAACAACGGGAAATATAGGATTGATGAACAGCAGTTCTCTTTGCTATTTTTAGAAGTCTTCCAGCAGGATAACGGTAAGGGTGAGTTGATACCACGGTACTCAATGGTCGGGGGAATGCTTGGCATACCCCCGAGCACCCTACGGAAATGGTGGTCAAAGAGAGATTTTATTTCAGCCCAGTCTACGGCTGTTGTTGAAAAGGGGCTGGGCTATGTTGGTACAGCCTTCATGGTTGAGCTTATCAGGATGATACAAGCTCTTGGTAAGATTGATTATTCTAAGTATCTTGAGGATTCAAAAGATTTTAAGAATTTTATTTCTTTATTTAACACAGTCTCCAACAAGGTGAGACTCTTTAACAACCGTTCAACTCAGAACGTGGAGCACAACCATCATGGTGGCGTGGAGATGGTAGTGCCAGAAAAATAGCTTGTAGTTTTGCGCTATTATACTTTACATTTGTGGGGTAAATTAACGTAAAACATAACAAAGTGAGGTAGCTGTGATGAGATATGAAACAACAGTTGATATGACCAGAGAACAGTGGTTTGCACGCCGTTACGAATCCATTGGTGCCAGCGAAGCTGCTGCTGTACTGGGATTAAGCCCCTTTCAATCCCGTGTAGATGTCTGGTTACAAAAGGTAAACAAACAAAACCCTATTCCTGATAATCTTGCCATGTGGCTTGGTCGGGAACTTGAGCCTGTTCTTAAAAAGAGGTTTGAGGAAGAGACGGGTAAGAAGGTCAGAAATGACTATAAGATCAGGATTGATCCGGAGCATGCGTTCCTGACCACTAATCTGGATGGAATGGTAGTTGATGAGAAGGTTCCGATTGAATATAAGACAACAGCATCATGGGGTGGTGAAATCCCTGACTTTTACTTTTGTCAGTTACAGCACCAGATGATGGTAACTGGAGCAGAGTATTTATACTATGCTGTTCTGGTCTTAGGGAAGTACAAACAGTTCATTATAGAAAAATACAACCGTCATGAGAAGTTCATTGCTGAGATGAGAGAGAACTTGGTAGACTTCTGGCAGAACAATGTTATCCCCGGAGTAATGCCTGAGCCTGAGAATGAAGACGGTGCCCGGAAGCTATACACAATCAACACTGATGATGTTGTTTATGCTGACTCTGACATGCTGGGAATGATTGAGAAGCTTGAGAAGGTTACTGATAATAAAATCAAGCTTGAAAAAGATATATCTGTAATCAAGGGTGATATAATGAATGTAATGCGGGAAAAGAGTGCTGTTCTACTTGAAGACGGAACACGGGTTGTCTCTTGGAAGAAGACCAAGGATAGAAATGGGTTGGATATAGCACGCCTGAGAGTTGAAATGCCTGATATATATAATAAGTTTATAAAGACAAGAGAAGGGTACAGGAGATTCTCTCTTTCTCCCCCGGAAAAATAAAGGAACACAATGAAAGATAAAGTCGCTCTTGCTAAAAAAGAAACCAAAGCTGTGACCGAAAAACAAACAACAGTATATCAGCTAATTAAAGACAGGCATGCCCTATACGCCAATGTATTGCCCAACAGGGCTGATGCACACAGGTTTATACAGGCGTGCCTTACTGCTGTAAAGATGAGTCCTAGACTCCAGCAGTGCCGTCAGGATAGTCTGTTGAAAGCTATCATGGAATCAGCCCGCTTTGGTTTAGAACCCAATACCCCACTGTCAGAAGCTGCCCTTGTACCGTATGGAGACAAGGTAGAGTTTGTCATTGAATACAGGGGAATGCTTAAAATGGCTTGGAACTCTGGGCTTGTAACGTCTCTGGACTATGATAAAGTTTGTGAGAATGATGAGTTTATATATACCAAGGGCGACTCCGCAAGGTTTGTTCATAAACCGAACTTAAAAGAAGATAGGGGTAAGCCCTATGCTTATTACGCTTACGCTCTCATTAAAGGCGGAGGAAGGGCTATTACCGTTATGAGTAGAGATGAGATCATGAACGTGGGCAAAAGATTCTCCCGATCTTTCAAGTTTAAAGACTCACCATGGAAGACTGACTTTGATGCTATGGCTATTAAGACAGTTATTCGACAGCTGGTGGATAAAAAGCTTCCTAAGTCTACCCGTAAAGATGCCACTACTTTGCATGCAGCTGCTCAATATGAGGAACAGCCAGAAGAGGTACAGGAAGCCAAGTGGGGTGAAGAGTCCATGGAGGTAAAGGAACTACCCCAAGAGATAGCCCCGGGGGTCACAGAAGGCGAGTATATGGAGCATTTAAAAGAAATATCTGCAAGGATTCACCTTGAGTCTGGTACAGATGCAAAGGTGAAAGCAATTTTGTTTAACATTACCGGGAGTGAAGAGCCCAGCAATGATATAGGATTTAACAAGAAAAAGGATGTAATTTCCAAATTATATGGATTGTTAATGTAATTTAGAAAGGGCGGTAGGAGACCAAATGTGTTTTCCTTCAAATACGAATAAAGTGGTCAAAGAAATTAGCCTCACAACTACCGCCCTTTATATATGATTAAGATAGTAGTCCATGGGGCACCAAAAGCCCAACAACGCCCCAGATTCAGTAAAAATGCTTTTGGTCTACGGGTATATGATCCATGTCGTGAAGAAAAGCGTGAGTTCAGAGACAAGATAAGGTCTCAGGCTCCCAGAGAACCTTTTTATGGTGGTGTTTATTTGAATGTTACTTTTTATTTAAAAAGACCACTGTCACATTATATAAGTCGCAACAGAGATAACAAACTAAAGCCAGAGGCTCCAATATGGAGAGCAATTAGACCTGACATTGATAATTTTATAAAGCTGGTCATGGACTCTTTGGATGATTTTATTAAAGATGATTCACAGATTTGCAGACTATCAGCAACGAAGAAGTACTCAATAAAACCAAAAACAGTAATAGAGATAGGGGAACTAGAGGATGATACCAAAAGCAAAACTAAAGCTACCAGAATACTATAAGCAAAATAACCCCAATATATTAAACAGGATTATGAAAGACATGGGAGAGGGAAACCCCTTCCATTATTTGTTTATAGGAACAGTAGGTTGTGGTAAGACAGAGCTGGCAAGAGCTATATATAGTAGCTATGAGCCCGGATACTGGGAAAGTATTAAGATTCGCAGGTTCTATAGAAGCTATCTGTACTACCTCAGTATGAATCTAAATGACAAATATCAATCAATAAGGGATATTGAAAAACAGTTCAGGAGCAAGTCAATCGTTGTTGATGACTTTGGTGACGAGAGACCCTCTACAGAGGCTGCCCATGATTATATAGCCAACATGATTGAAGAAAGGTACGACTATTGTATCCTTGCTCAGAACCGTGACCACTGTCAGACGGTCATTACGACAAACCTGAAGGGTGAGGAGATATTAAAGTTTTATGGTTCCCGGGTTCTGGATAGAATAGAAGAGTTATTTACAATCATGGAGTTTAAATCACATTCCTTCCGCCGGGAAAAGAAGGAAAGAATTATAGGTTAAATCCGGGGGGGAGCAGGGGAACTCCCCACCCGGTACTGAGCCCAGTTATTTCTTTACCCCTATTGATCTTCTCTTTGGAATAAACTCTGCCCTTCTTTTTGCTTCTGCATTAAGCTTGTCTTGAAGCTCTTGTTCTTCTGGAGAGAGCTCTCTTTCTTCATATTCATAAAAACCATATTCTTTTGTAAGCTTGATATATTTTACCCATTTATCGTCTATGTCTTTTATAGACTTCTGTGCATCCCTTGCGTTTACTTTTATTTTTCTAAGTCTATCTTTAAGGTCTGTTCTTATTTTTTTGGTTTTGGCTTTCTTTAAACTCTCTTTCAATTCTTCAATTTCATCATCATAAGCTCCGACCTCCCGCTTATAGTCAGTCCTTATCCCTCCTATTACCGAGTCAGCTAATTTCCCAGCGTCCATCTTATTTTGCCATATATCTGAAAATACTTCTCTGTAAAGATTTTCATCCCCTCTTAGCATGGCAAGTCTGAGCAATCTTTTTGCCTTATACCTTGTCATTCCCTTGCTTCGAGGCATAAATAAATCTGTGAGTCTAAACTCACGTTCTTCTTCTGCTAAACTTTTAAGACTAAACGGGAGCGGTGCTTTTAAAATTTCTTTAACAAAAGCACCAACTCTATCCCAGCCCTCTTGGTCTCTCATGCTCCAAATTTTGTATCCGCCCCATGTGTGTCCAGTAGTGTAAGCTGCCAACTGAAGGAGGGGATTAAACTTACCGGATATTTTTTTCCAAATCTGCCACGGGTTAAATCCAGTCTCATCAAGAACAAGTTCTGGTAACTCTTTAAACTGCTTGCCCCATCGTAAATAACTTTCAGTCTTATCCTTATTCCTACCAATAAACAGCTTGGTCTTACTCCCTCTGGCATTCCCATACATGGTATAATCCCACCAATGCATTTCACCGATAAGCTTGCCTTTGTAATACTGTGGATATTCTTCTTCGTCCTTTTTACGAAAAGACATATTTAATAGGTTCATACCTACCCAAAAATAAGCAGCAGCCCTGTACCAGAAGTGTCTACCCACCTTCCGGCGTAAAGCAATTGTCTCTTTGTGAGCTGCACCAAATCCTGTGACCGAAAGAGCCTGCCTTATTGTTGATATCTGCCAGTCTGGTGATAAGAACCCACGCATGAGCCATTTTATTGTTCTTGGGTTAACCATCAAATTATCAAGATTTTGTCCACCAAAGACATCATTCATTAGCGTACCTATTTCGTTCTTCTCTTGCTCGTAGGTCTTTGATTCTGGGTCAAGTTTACTTACCAGATGCTCATATCCAAATAGTTTAAATCCATCGTGTAGATAATCCCACAGGGCAGCATCCCATCCCCTGTTTAATACTTCAAGGGGCATTACGAGCCCATGGGTTTTAGTAGACCACATTTTAAGCATCTGCTGTATTCTTGCTATTGGGATATCAGTAGAAGCACCTAATTGCATATTATGAGCAACCGCGTCCCGGGCAATAGCTATATTTCTCATAGCTGGATTACCCTTAAATAGCTCTGCAAAGATTTTAACAGAACGGGGAAGACCAACCAAGGCTATGAGTGTTTCTGACAGTGCAAAATGGTGAAAGAGAGAAAGACTAAGTTGTGTCTTTTTCATCAAACCAGCAATAGTGTCATAAGCTTTCCCGATATCCATCGTATCAAGCGTTTCAAAAATAACCCTTAACGGCTTCTCAAGGTCTGGATGAACATAATAATGTGAGTCTAGCCCGGGAATTTTAAGTGCAGCGTGGTAGATTTGTACAAACCCTTCTACCCTACTTCTACTGATAAGCTTAAATTCATCCTGCTCCAGAGCCAGTATATCCTCTACAAACTGCCTATTAGCAATAGCCTTATGAGCTGTACTACTTCTAATCCTTAGAATCTCTGCTATATCAGTGGTCTTTGGCTTTAGCTCAAGTTCTTCTATCCCCTCTTTTAATGTTTCTATATATCTCTTATTAAGGAACTTATCCTTGGTAAACCATCTCCTGACAATTGACTGTTTATTACGGGGAATGTCCCATATATGAGTTACATAATTATCTAAATCCTTGCCATCCAGCTCAGGGAATGCTTCAACGCTTGTATCCCATATTTTCGCAAACTCTTTATTGACCTCTGCAACTGCTGCTGCTAACCTTGCGCTGTCTTCTTCAGATGCAGCAATCTCAGCCTGAAGCCTCTGTAGTTTTGGTCTATTAAGGGCATCAGGAACATCAGTCTCTTCTATGAGGAATGGTATTAGCTCACGTTCTAACTTCGTAAGCTTGTATCTTCTTGTTAATGTATCTATAAAGTAATTCATATCTAAAGCTTTATTGGCAATATAAGCTCTTCTTTTCCGAACAAAGTCTGGTACAAGATCAGCCTTATCCTTTGCGCTACGGTTTCTTATTTCTGCTTCTTCGGCTTTTCTTTTTCTGATAGCTTTTTCATCTTCGACTGTACGCTTTTTAACTGCGAAAGTTTTCTTGCCTTTTCCTCGTGGGGGTGGCGGGCTGTACTCTTCTTTAGACGGTTCACTGTACTGGTCAAAGCCTTCCCAATAGCTTTTTGCCAAGACTGTTTTTCTGGCAAACGCCCTGTTTCTTCGAGATTCGCTAATATCTCCAGTATTCTCGGGGGCGGTGTTGAATTGTTCATATTTTAAACTCCTTTTGTCCATTGATTCTGAAAAATAACTTGATTCCCTTGTTATCCCTAACTCATAAAATAATTCACGCCCAAAGACCCAGAAAACGGCTTGGCTTTCTATTGGTGTTAGACCAAACTCTTCCCCGGCTCTACTAATTGCATTCACAAGCGCGCCTTTTTGTATTGGGGCATCATACAAAATGAGTTCACCAGTTTTCTTACTTATCGCTGTTCTTATATCTCCAGAGGCAATCATTTCTATACGAGCCATCCACCTGTCTAAAACAACGTCCGTGTTTATCCCGTACAGGGCTCCAACCATAGCACCAATCTTCTGACCAAACATCACTACGTTATGTGTGCTGTTTGTCATCCTTGACGAGCCTGTAATGTCCTTTGACCAACTTTCAGCCTGAGTCTTACTATATCCAAGCTCATATATAAACTTTCTAAGTTCCCCTACCGTTGTTTCCTGCATAAGCCAGCCTTTTACTGCCTTAGCATCCCAATTAAAGTAATCAAGTAATCTTTTCAGCTTTTCAAGTTGATATTTAACTCCCCCCTGATGGTCAATGTCTAAAGGTCGGAGAACCCCTCCTTCTGGGTGCTTCGGGAATGTCTTCTTTGTGTCTTTAACAAAAACCTTTGGCTTGTAATAGGGAAAGTCATTCCTACCTTCAGCTTGGTTTGCTTTAAATTCCTGCATTAAGTACACTGCTCCATCAAGATTTCCGTCAAGCTTTGACCCTTGGGACGTAAAAGCAAGAAATATATCAAACATAGCAGAATCATTGGCATCCATAAGAGTGGGAAGCTCCACCTGAAGCCTTTGTTTAACAGCAAATACGTCATCACCCCACCAAGTAGCTGCTTTTGCGAAATCTTGTTCGGTAAACTTAGGATGTGTAAATAGATATCTTCCATATTCCATTATGGCATCCTCATACCTTGAAAGCTGTGCTGGTGTAGAAGTTTTCATTTTTCTACGTTTTCCACGAAACTCCTTTGATAAAATCTTTGTGGCTTCTAAGGTTGTAATCTTTTTAACTGCAAAGGATATGCGCTTATCAGTCGGGTCAAAAGCTCCCACATTATAGACTGACTTTATTTGGGTGGGTTCAAAGGCAATGTATGAATCTTGGACATCTATTGTGCCCTTCTCGTAAGAGGTTGTAATCTTACCTTCTTTATCTCTCAGGGGTGATTCATATTTATTTGCATATACAATACCATCATAGCCTTGTTTTATGATATAGTTTTTAATATCTTTAAGATGTCGTTTGGATGAATACAGAGGTTGAGAAGGATGTTTTTTATGCATACCTGTATACATCCCAGTTGGCACATTCTTAAACCCTAACTTTTTTAATTGTTCCATAAGTGCTGTAGCATTTTTCCAATCACCACCTATCATGGGGTCTTCCATTCTTAAAGGATTTTGAATACTAAGATATACAGGCATAACCCTTCTTCCTACAAATTGTGGGTCACCCGCCCATTCGCCCTGTTTTGCACCAAGGTAAACCATCTCCTGAAAAGAGGGGATAGAAGAACTTGTCCTTTTATTAGCCTGCTCTATTGTTCCAAAATGGAAACCTATGTCTCCCTTTTCAAAAGCCTCAAAATCAACGGGGACTCTTTGTGGAACTTTATCCTCACCTAAATCAACAATATCAGCAGCATTTGTCCCATGATAGACCACCATAGGTTCACCCTTCTCATCAACCACCTTAGATTTCTTAAACCACTTTTTAAACTCTGGGGTATCAATTCTTTTAATTGCAAAGGACTTCTTAGGCTTTTCTGGGAAAAATCCCCACTCCTCCAGCGCGTCTCCAGCCCAACGAATATCTTTTGCTTTAACCCTATGCTCATATACATCTAAATCTTTTGATTCATCAGTGGGGTGCACACCTTCTTCCCTCGCATATTCCTTAGATAAAGACACCCAGTCACCATCATTTAATTCGTCTACTGGGGATGTACGATACACCGTTATATCAGCGTCTGGGTTCCCTTGAATACTTTTAATGTATTTTACTGCCTCTAAAGTTTCATTATATACCTTTGGGTTAACTTCTGGATGAGAACCTATATAATAACGCGGCATATCCAATACATCTTTTGGGGCAATTGCCCCCTCACCAAGCTCGTCTGCCCACATATCATGTGCTGGTGGATATCCTTCTTTAGATGGTCTATGTGAAATTTGATATGACTCTGCTATTTTAGTATATTTCTCCTTCAACTGTTCCAGTTTTTCTTCGTATGTGGGCTGGAACATCTCAGGTAATTTCTTTAATGGCTTCTTACCTTTAATCAGTCTTGCAACTTCCCTTGCCTCTGCTTCAGTAATAAGACCTTTGTCCCTTGCCTCATCAAATAAGATACCAACCTCTCCGCGTTCATTATCTGTAAAGTCTTGAGCCTCTTTAACCTCTAAAAGAAATTTTGCCTGTTCATCCCGTAACCTTGGTATCTGTGACCTCTTATATAAATTCTCTAAGAAATCCCATTCCCCTGCTACCATTGCTTCTCTTATCCAAGGATATTTATTTATATCAATATCCATCAAGTTTCCACCCTTAACAAACCTATCAATAATACTTCTTTCGTCCTTCTTAACTGCAAAGCCCTTCTTCCTGCCTTCTTTAAGCTTTGCTATGCGTTCAGCCTTTTCTTTTCTGGCAACTCTCCTCTGTTCTTTCTTTTCAGCTTCAAATCGTGCCTTTTCTTCTTTTATTGATTCCTTGACTTGGAAAGCTAAATTAGCTTCTTTTCTTAGCCTATCAACTTTTTGGATAGGTGTCTCGTCTAGTGGTGCTTCGGTAGGGGTAATCTCTTCCATCACATCTCTCATCCTTATACCACCAAGTCTTCCTTCATCCCTTGCTTTTTGGAGGACTTCAGCTATTTCCTGTCCTTGTGCTTTTGTTAACGCAAAGCCCTTCTTCTTGCCCTTTACCTTGGGTATCTTAGCAACAGGCTCTGTTATTGACCTGCTAAGTGCATCCTGAAGCTCTTTACTTACCTTGCCAGCTGCAATCTCTGCCTTCATCCTTTTGCCGCCTCTTAATAAGGCATCAGCATACTTCTTAAATCTTTCAAGTATCTTTAATAAAGTCTTATGTATATTGCTCTTTGGTATTGCTCCGGCTGCATAATCAGCAGCAAGGTCAGCAAACCATTCTTGGTCAGCTAATTTTTCATTTACAATACCAGTGCTCTTTTCATAATCGGCTCTCAGCTCTGTTATGCGCGTTTCAAAATTCCCCTCTACAGCTACTTGACGCTTATACCAAGATTCTGACCTTTCGTGGATCACATCGTGTATATCAGAACCAAGAAATATCTTAATCTGGTCTATACCAGCCTCATCTGTTACATTTTCACCAGTAGTAAGGAATCCCTCCAGCGGGTCTTGCCCTTCAGGAAGCTCGTCCACCTCAAGACCGTGCTCAGCTATCTCCCGAAGAGCCTGTTCCTCTGTCATCTCATCTTTAGGGTCTTCTACCCGGGCTCTAAGGCTTATAAATTCATCAACAAGCTCAAAAGACTGTTGTTTTTCTATATCTACCGAGGTAAATAGATCAACCATCGCCTGTTGACCTTTTGTAACGTCCTTTTCAATCAGAGAGACTCCTTTCTTCTCAGCTTGAGTCTCTAATTCCTGTAATTGCTCTTCGATTTTAAGCAATGATGTTTGATACTGTTCTCTTTGTTGGAAGGTTAGCTCTGGAGTTTTTAACGCTTTTAAAGTGTGTTCTTTTGTTTCTGTTAAATCTTTATGTTTTTTAGAAAGCTGAATAGCTTCTCCGGGCTTTAGCTTGGGTTTAGCAACTTTCTTCTTAGGTGGTGGAGCTTCCTCTTTAATTTTAGGCTCTACCTTCCCAGCTTCTACGAACATCTTTTCAAGTTCACTTGCTTTTGGAAGGTTTAGTGCTTGGTCAATTATCAAACCTTTCTGGGCTTTCATTTTTGCCTCTGCCGCTTCGATCTCTTTTTGTAAAGGAAGATTGATAATGGTTGAACCACCACTTAATAAAAGACCAGCAGCACCGCCAAGTGAAGCTTCATATGCATACTCAGGAATCCTATCAAACATATGACCGGGCAACATCCTCATGTTCATTCCAGCCCTGCCTGCCCATGCGTCCACTATGTCTTCTCCTATCCCAGCACCAGCTTCCTCTAGTGCTTCTCTTCTTACAGCCCCCGGGATAATACCAAAGACGCTTCTAAAGCCCTCTTTAAATCCTCCAGTCCCGACTTTATTGCCAAGAATAAGTTTAAGAGTCTTTCCTGTACCAAGCGTTTCTGTGGCAAGTTCAACTAATCCAGTTTCGAAAGCAAGAATGTTCTGCTCAACATTGGATAGTTCTCCTTCACCTGCTAGCTGAATCTTCTTAGCCCCTGTTACTTGCCCAGACAACGCGCCAAGAGCATACTTTGGGTGTCTTGTTGCATACGTCAAAGCTACAACCTCTGCAAGCTGTGGAATAAGTATCAGCATTTGCATTGCCCAGAGTTCTCCGGCAGATGAACCACTTCTTCTCATTCTTTCGGTTGGGTTAAACTGTTGCTGTAAGTCAAATCCAGTTTGTGCAACATTGTCAAGTAATGTGAATGGGTCTTGTGTCCCCAGAGCTTCAAAAGACTCTTTAAGAGCCTTTCTAAAGACCGTTGCGTCTGTTCTCATGTCAATATCCAGACCAAACATGTCTTGTAGAATATCAGTAGCTTTATTTTGTGGTATTGCTGCAAAGTCATAGAGCATCTCCGCGGTCATCCCGGGGACTTTAGCGAGAGAACCAAAACTTGCAAAAGCAGACATTAAACCATCTAACACAACACTTCCTGTTGTGATTTCATTACGTTTCATCTTATTTAGGTCAGCTTCGTCTATCTGGTTGTCTTTATTTAAGGGGTTTGTGTTCCAGTCTTCTATAAACTCCTCATTAGTTTGACCCATAAACATAGAATCTTCTACCCGTATCCCAGCCTCATCCCTTATCTGGTTTACTTCGTCTAATATTTTCTGTGACAGTTTCCCAAATTTTTGGACATCGTCTGCAATTTTATTATATTCATTAAACACTTTTTTATATTCATCATACACCATAGAGTATCTCAAAGCATCTGCTTTTGAAATTCCCTCCTTTTTAGCCTTCTTTAAATCCATATTGAAGCCTTCCTCTTTCAGCTTCTTCTCTGCTGCATTCAGTCTGCTTCTTACTCCTTTAGTTCTGGGAGAGTCCTCTAAGTCCCGTAGACGTTTGCCAATATCATTATATACCCTTTGTTCACGGGAATCCAACCTCGAACCACTTGGGACTGCAAAATACCTTTTAAGATTTCCCTCTCCTAATGGCATAACTTCAAACCCGAGGTTATTTAGATTGCGCTCTATTGTCTTATAAGAAGAAGAAGACTTACCTACTGTTACCACTCTGGAGCCCCCGGATAAGCCATATCTTGACATCTCTTTGTTGGTTAAGTCACGGAAGCCTAAAGGGGAAACCTTTTCTTCTTTCTGAAACTCCTCTGGAACAAATGTGTCAACACCAGCACCCTCTGGGTCAAAAAGCGGATAAACTTCTTTTTCAATAGTGAACTTATCTTCGCGACCTTTTTGTTTGCTGGGGCGTTTCACCTCCCTTGTCCCCCACTCTCCTATTCCTTTTTCAGTATCAGGAACCTCTGCGGCTCCCGGGTGAGGTACCTTGGATTCAAACTCTGGGTATGTTATCTTAGGTGCTTCTGCTTCAACGCCCTTTGAAATCTCAAGTCTAAGTTGTTCTAGTTCGCTATTTGAATATTTTTTAGGATCAAAAGTCCCCTCATCAATCTCTTTGTTATAGCTTGTATATAATTCTTCAAGCTCTCTGTCTTGATATGTTGGTTCTTCTGCTACGGGAGGGGGTGCTTGTTTGTCGTGTAACTGTATAGATGCTTCTAAGGCTTCATCAGCAGTATCGAATGCTGGATATTTCTCAAGCCCCTGTCCTACTGCTACTTCCCAAGCCTCTTCGTCAGAAAGCTGTTTACCACCAACCATTGAAGGGAGAACATAGTGTTTCCCATCAGATTCCATGGTTATAGTTTTTACATTGCTTACTGATCCGTCTGGATTTACAACAGTTGGATGCTCTGTTGGAAAAGGACTGGTTGAGATATCAGTGGTCTCATCCCACGTTGGGATGACATCTGTTGTCTCATCCCATGTTGGTGCTACATCTGTGGTCTCTTCCCATGTTGGCTGGGTTTCAGGCATTACTCATATCTTATAAATTCTTTTGTATCTGCATTAAATATAGCTGTTCTTCCATCTTTTGTTTGTCTCTTGATCTCCTTCACAGCAGCTTCAGGATTCGGAGGGTCAGCTGTAGCAAGTGCGCTCTGAATAAACCCATTAACAAGATTTAACATCTGGTTTGCATAAGTGTCTCTTAGTTTTCCTATGTTTGGATAACCCTCTTCTCCGCTCTCATATTTCTCCAAATCATATTCTACTGCTTCGCGGTCTAAGACACCGATGGCATCATGTAACGCCTCTGGAGCAGAGCCAGCAAGAGTGTTAACATAAGCGTTAACATCATCGTATATCTGTGCTATTGCGCTCTCCCAATCACCTGCATACGGGTCATCTATAAAAGTTTGTAATGAGCCCCAAGCCTTATCATACTCATCCTGCACCGCTTTTCGTTTTGTGGCATCCATTATTCTATTCACAGGATTGTTAAGTTTTACACCAAGCTTGACCATTAAGGAGTATGCTTGACCGCGGTTTTCTGTAAAAGTATCTTCTTTTTTGCGTTGGGCTTCTTCCTCTTTGTCTTTTGCTTTCGTTTTGTTTCTTTCAGCAATTTCTGCGTCCCCTTCATCTTTCACAATCTTACCATAGTAAAATGACCACTTAGTAAGCTCTTTCTCTGATGCTGTACTTAAAAAGTCATCTCCATATCTTGTTGAAAAATCTTCTAATGATATGCCATCATGATAATCTTTAGCCATCTGCCTCATGGAGGGGGTTGCCCGGGATTTTGCCAGATTTAATGCCCGCGCCGATGACATCTTCCCATCCTCTACGTCCTTAAAAAGCACGTTTGCCTCAGTAGTCCCAACCTCTTCTTCAATCTTCTGATAGGTTTTATATTTCTTTTCAAAAATTTTGTATTCCCTTATGTAATCCGCAGAGGTATTTATAGCTGGTCTTGCAGGTTTTGTTGCCTGTCTCTCTTCAGCGGGGATAAGCTCAAGTGGTTTTACCTCAAGTGGTGCTGCTGTTTGTTCTGCCATTGTTTATTCCTTAGTAATTACTGTACTGTACAATTTATTTCTCCACTGGAATATCTCCAGTCCTTTCTTTCTCGCAGCAGCGAATGCCTCATCAAAACTAAGTTTATTCGACATTTTTTCTGCTTCATAGCCAGTTCCCTGTTTTTCCAGTATGTCCTCTATAGGGGGATTCCATTTACCTGATTTGTCTTTAGTAGATATGACGTTCGTTTTAGCAGTAGCCTTCTCTGCAGCAGCCTTTTTAATGGCTGAGTCATCGTCTGCCCGATATTGTTCTATATAACTCCGTATAAAGGAGGGTGAATATGGTAGGTCTTCCTCTTTAGACATCTCAATTAAGTCTTCTGTACTAAAATCTCCAAGACTAACATCACCCTTGCTGAACAAATTAGCCCATTTGTTATCATCTTTCTTCTTGTCATCAGTAGACATGACGTTCGTTTTAGCAGTAGCCTGTGCTCCTTTTGCTTCAGCAGCAACCTTATCAGCGGCAGCCTTCTCTTTATATGTTTCTATATCTGTTTTCCATTTAGCTTGCATTTCTTCTATGTTTAGTCCGCTTGAAGCTTTTGCTTCTTCTTCTCTATCCTTTCTTATTTTTTCTATTTTAGCTTCTTTGGCAAGTTGCTTTTTCACAAGTTCTTCCTCTAGTTTTTCCTGTTTAACTTGTTTAGCTCTTGTTATTGCGTCAGCTTTCTGCTGTTGTTCTTGATCTATGGCTGCTTTTTGAACCGCGTCTGTCTTATCAGCTGTGGTAACATCTAATCCAGCTTCCCGTGCTTGTTCAGCTGTAGTTATATCTTTATATTGGACTGGCTCTGTGACTTTAAGACCTGCTTTTCTTGCCTGTTCAGCTGTAGTTATATTTATACCTTCTGCTTTTGTCTTTGGAAGGGCTGTTTCTTCAATAACAGGTTCTTTTCTAACGACAGCCTCCCCTGTTGTCGTTGTACCACCGCCACGAGAAGCCTCAAATGAAGTTAGAATTTCCGGGTTAAACCCCTCCCCACTAAAGTTTTCTTGGGCATACTTATACATGTCCGCTGGAGTAACTCCCTCCGCTGTCATTTGTTTAAACAATGTTGGTGGCATCGTTGCCTCAGCAAAAGCTGTTTGTTCTGTTGCTGTTTTCGCTAAACTCATTTTCTCTAATCCACCCATAGCTAATCCTCCAACAGCACTCAGACCAGCTTGCCACATACCAGTTTTCCATTGGCTCTGAGCTTGTTGATATGCTTTATTAGCGGCAGATATCTGTTGCTCCCTCTGCATTGTGGCTTGATCTACTGCTTCGCCCAGCCGGCGGCTTTCTTGGAGTTGCAGGGCAGTTGCTTTTTCACTAGCTGTTTGTATTGACTCTAATACTTTTCCACCAGCCGAAAGCCTTTGCTGTGCCTCAATCCCTGATCCCTCAAGCCCGCTCTTTGCAACATCATATCCAATCTGACGCTGCATTCTGCGACCTTGTGCTCCTATCTGGCGAAGCTGAGGGCGCATTGCCATATGATAAACTTCTCTATCCGCCTGTCTTCCGCGTAAGCTTGCTACATATTTATCCAAATAGGTAGTGTCTGCTGTATAATCTGATTTCTTGGGTTTGTTTAAATATGCAGCTCCGACTTTGACTGCTCCTCCAATTGCTGCTGCTAATAATGGAAATGGCATCTTTACACCTCTCGTCTTAGGTCGTATACAAGTTTTTTAATTGTGTCTGCTCCGGTTACTCCAAAGGAAACGCTATGTCCCCTGCTGTTTTGAAGAGCAGTACCCCTCCACTCATTTGGATTTGGGGAACTGATTGTATTGGTATTCGTTGTTTCAGCCCCACCAGCCGATATCGTTGTCATATTTGAAATAATATTTGGTATTTCATTTATATATATAGTAACACCAAAAGCATGAGCAGCAGCTTCAGTATCATTATGTCCTCTGACCAAATGCAAAGCATCATAATCGTCGGGGTATGAAGTTATATCATCTATAAGAATATATTCATCGTCTATTCCAATAACAGTATCAACAGCAACAGAGCCAACAGGAACACTAAGCCACTGCCCTATAGAAGTAAGTCCACCATAACCAGTCACCATTCCAACAGTTAAATTTGAATCTTGCGCGTAGTCTACTTTCATCCTCCGTAAAACACCCTTTTCAAAGAATATATCTTTAGTCTTTATTTCCGTTGTTTCAGTAGTAACCCCTGTGCTTGGATATGTATTGATTGCTCCTGTTGAATCTAAGATAAGATTAACATTGTCTA
>Ga0098039_1000134_pt1 | contig 35092 bp, 47 predicted proteins | sample 6_EtaG_FD_75047 | JGI IMG/M metagenome (GOLD analysis project Ga0098039, IMG submission 75047) | Marine viral communities from the Subarctic Pacific Ocean - 6_ETSP_OMZ_AT15160 metaG | ecosystem: Environmental > Aquatic > Marine > Oceanic | place: Pacific Ocean | collected 2015-01-08 | reverse complement strand
GTTTTGTAGTGGGGTATTTCTATTCCGAAGTAGTCTAAGAACACACAAGTAAGTACAACGCCGTTGAGAAAGATCATAACGTATAACTGCCAGTCAGACTTCAAACTCTTCGTGTTTTTGTTCGAAGACGAAAGGTGGTTTTGTTGGTCTCGTCGAGAACCATTTTTTGGTACCTTCGTAATACTCTTCACTTTTTTGTACCTCTGATCTTTATGAGTATTCTTTTGACTACTTTTCTGTGTTCTTTTGTTTTGTACATTGAAGGAAAGAATGACAAATTGAGTTTACTTTTGTTCATTTTTTTTCCTCCTCTTTTGGTTTTTGTAGTGCCCACCACAAGATGCCGAAGCCTACGAGTAGTGAAGCGACCACCATACTGATGCTGACAATGTTATCAATCATAGTGTGTGTAAAGGCTAGCCCTTGCTAGTCTTCGGTACCTCCTGTTTTAGTTCTTGAAGGGGGGGTGTCATTTGGACCCCCTTTTGTTTTTTTGCGTCTTCCTATGTGTTTGCCTTGGCTTTTGGCTTTTTGCATTCCTGTTTTGACTTTTTCGCTTTTGATTCTTGAGTCCCATTCTGAGAACATGAGTAGTAGGCTTGATTGCATCCAGCCGCGGCTGCTGGTGGTTTCGAAGTCTCCTTCTTTTAGGCTGGTGACGTTGCATTGGTCTTGTGCGAGTTGTTTGAGCCATTGGAGTCCCATGCTGAGGTTTCGGCTGAATCGGGTCATGTCTTCTATGTAGATTTGTTGTATGAAGTTGCGTCTTACGTCGTTGAGCATTTGTTTGAATGCGGGTCGTTGGTTGAGGTCTTCTGTGTACGCGCTCTTACCGTCATCTATATACTCGGTTATGCTTTCGTGACCTTTACCTTCAGCATACGCACGAAGCTCACTGACCTGTCTTTGTACGTCTTGTCTTCTTTCTCCATCTGCCTTCTTCTTATCATCACTGACTCTGGCATAAATGGCGCATTTCATTTTTTGTTCTTCCTCTTTTTGGGTTTGAGTAGTTTGTGTATGAGCATGATTACCAGTATGGCGAGTAGTGCGAGTTTGATAGGCGTGATGAAGTCAATCATGTTGTTTTCACCTTTTTGTTGTCTCTGCCTTTTGGTGTTTTACTGTGCTTTCTACTATACTCCTTGACTTTCTCAGGATTTGCCTCATTGAAACGTGCAGTCCGTTGCCGTGCTTTATCGGTTTTGTTATATCTCTTCTGATTTTCTTTCGCAGCGTCCGTCTTATTATATTCATCTTGATACGCTTTGATCTTCTCAGGATGTCGCTCTTTGTACTCTTTCGATATCTGGTTCGATCTTTCCCTATTATTTTTCGCCCACTCAGTAGATTTCTCTTTCAATTTCTCTTTATTATTTTCATAATACTTTTTTGTAGTCTCCTTCGACTTGGGAGTCTGGCGATGCTTACGTTGAGAAGCACGCATCCTTTCGGGATTGTCTAGTGCCCATTTTCGTCTCACTGCGGTGTGTGTTTTCTTATCATATGCTTTAGAGCAATCGGGACACCTAGTATGGTTATGACTTTTCTTGCGCATTGCTAAACCACAATCAACACAATTCGTATTTCCATAATCTGCTTGTTTTCTATCTTTATTGACAGTTTTACGAAGGTTTTGTTTTTTCATTGTGTGTTACCTTGCGGGTGTTCCCTTCTGCAGGTTTCGTGAAAGTCATGTTGTTTTCACCCATTGTTGCATGTTGTAGTATGTGGTGTTTTGTTGTGCTCCGTGTCCTTGGTATGGTGTGTTGCAGTAGCATCCTGTACTGTTGAGGATGTACTGTGTGGGGTTGCAGATGCTGGAACAAAGTTGTTCCGTTTGCGATATTGCGACATCTCTTTGGTGAAAGCCTAAGATGACGAGTGTGGCCAGTGCGAGAACAAGCGCTAGTGCGAGCATGTACTCCCGTCGTGTCATACCTTCACCGTTGTGTAGAAGGTGTTTCATTTTTTGTTCCGTAGTTTTTTGTTTTCGTCTTTGGTTTCTTTTTTCATTGTGCTGTCACCTGTTGGTATATATAGTGGGGGCCCATGTTGAGGGCCTCCCATAATAGTCGTTGTCCTTCACTAGAGTAGGCTAGTGGCGTGCGGTGGAAGACCATTACAATAGACCTTCCTCATCGTCTTCGCTCGGACTGGGTCCGAAGCTAGCGGTGTTGTCCACTAGGAACTCCTTCGCCGTTCCAAATCCTATCAGTGCTGTCAACTTCTCTGTCACGTTTTTCTCTCTCTCCATTGTGGTTCACCTCCAAGGTGTCCTATGTTAATCTTCTGATCACAAGAAAAATTCATCTATGATGTCTGCCTTTGCGATCTCTAAGTAGGTGATGAGTTCTCCGGGTCCGCAGTCGTTTTCGTTTGCCCATTTGTATAGTGCATCTGAAAAGCATTGCTTTGTTTTTTTCTTATTCCTCTTTACTTTCTTCATGATGGTTCACCTCCGTGGTGTCCGATGTCTGTCTGTAGTCGTAGCGTTTACACTTGGGGCATTGCTTTGGGCTGTGTGCCCTGGGCGTCCAGGCGTATTGGCATTGTTTGCATGTGATGTTTTGTGTTTCCATTGGTTGTTTTCTTCTCCTAATTGGTTTGTATGATGTGATGGCAATTTTCATTCCCCCTCCTGTTTCAGTTGGTTCATATACTCGGTGCATTCTTTGTCTTGTGGTTCGTGTTCCATGTCTGCTTTAAATCCTTCGTGTCCACAGTACGGGCAGTTGTGCCATTGTTCTATTTTGTCATTGTCTGTTAGAAGAAAACTACTATAGTTTTCGTCTGACAGGAACACGTTACCGCTATTCATGTTTAAGTTAAGGGTTACTCCATCGCTTATGTCTTGCGGTTCATTGTTTGCGTATTCCTTAAGAAGTTTTGCGGCCATGTCTATCTCTCTAAAGCCGAACTTGCTTAAGTCTGCGGTTACTATTTCGTTTTGGTTTGTTTTTACCATTTTTATTGTGCCTCCCTGGCTTAATATTAATAATAATATGTACTATATAAACCTTCCGCATATACTATATTGTGCCCCCTTTAGTGTCCGCACCCTAGGGCGGTTTCTGCGTATGTTCTGTTTTCCTCTACAGGGCGGAAGCTATCTAGTCTGAATCCTGCTTTACCTTGGTTGTCTGCATAGGTTCCTCGTAGGTTTGCGCTGTCGCTGTATACTTCTGTTTTCATTGTGAACGTGTCGCCATAGGTTTGGTTGGTTGGCTTAACGCTGTTGGTGGTGTGGTCTTGGTCTTCTATCGCACAGCAAGCATAAGCTGCTGTTACTCTTTGGCATGTCGCCGTCTTTCCTGTAGGGCTAATGTCTAACACTATTATAAAGTCGTAGTTGGTTTGGTCATAGCCCCAACTGGTGTAAAAGATTTGGCCTTTGCTTATGCTTGCTGTGCTGGTCTGTTCTGTTATTCTTAGTTCTTCGTCTGGTAAGTAGGTCTTTCTTTTTTGTAGCCAGGTCTCGGCTGCTTTTCTTGTGGCTCTTTGTTGTAGGTGTTGCCATCCTTGTTCATCTTTGTACTGTACTATAAAGTCTGTGTGGTTTATTTGTTTGGTGTTTTGGTTTTCGTTTTTCATTTTTATTGTGCCTCCCTGGCTTAATATTAATAATAATATGTATGAAGTATATAAACCTTTCGGTTTTAAGAGAATGACTTAAATAGGGAGACTGTCGATAGAACTGTAGAGGAGTCTACCATGGCGACTAGAAAGGGACAACCAAAATTCATCTATGCTTGGGACCCGAAAGTAAGCAAAAGAGTTCTTCATGCAGTTAGCAGAGGATGGGCAGTTAGCCTAGTATCTGGCAACAAGTTTCCATACCGGTCAGGGCGATGAGTAAGAAAGAAAGAGAAGATTGTCAAGAGAGTGTGACCAAAAAGTCAGAAAGTACGTACTTTAGCCCTATATTAAGTGGGCGCAGGCGATCCCTAGGGGGCAAGTAGTTTAATATCACGCCCCTATTGGCCCTCAAATCCGGGAAATCGGGCACTGGTAGCCCTATTTGCCCATTCTTTAGCCACTTTTGGGTCTATTTTGGTCAAACCAACGCTAGGAAGGGGCACTAGCGACCCATCCTTCAACCCTTTGTGTACTGCGTGCCTAGAACACCCTACTAGGGCTGCTATCTTTGGGACGGTGAGTCCTGGGGGGCCTGTTTCCTCTACCTTAATGGCTTTCTCTAGCTTCTTTCGCTTCTCACCTATGAAATCGTAGAACTTTGACTCCTTTAGCTTGAGGTATGCTTCCTTATCGACGTTATTGGGCAGTGTTCCGTTGAATCCTCCATTGTAGAAGGTTCCGCTGGGTAGTTTGACCTCATTGGGCTGCATGTTGCCCACCTTAGTTGTCACCTCGTTGATAATGGTGAGTGCTTTCCTGCTTGCATACTTGAAGTCACCTCGCTTACTGACCATCATGAGGGAATCTGTCCTATGTTGCCGCAGGTACTTCTGTAATCCCCTGAAGTAGGGAAGACATAGTATGACGCACAGCCCTGCTTGTCTCATCTCCTGCAATAACAATACCAAGTCATGCTGGTCTCGTGTGGTGGTCATGTCTGCAGCGAGTAATCGGTGTGCTTCGTCTATTACTATGGCTCTACCGCGTGGTAGTTTCTCTACGAGTCGGTAAAAGTCCAATGCAGTATAAGCTATTTGCTTTACTGTGAAGTCGGGGTCAATAACGCTCGCAATTTGTAGTGCTAGTGTGCTTTTGCCGGTGCCTTCTACTCCTGTGATGACTATGAATTGGTCGTTCTGCATTTGTAGCTTCTGTTTGACTACCCTGTAGCAGTATAGCCATGTTTGTGCGTCGAACAACCTGCCACCGACGTATTCTCTGCTCCTTATGAACTTCTTGAAGGCTGCATTGTTGCTTTCTTGTACTTGTCCGGCTAGGTGATCTGCTAGCTCTGCGTAGCTCATCTTCTGTAGGAGTCTCTCTACCATTGGTTATACCTCTTTAAGGCTTTCTAGGCTTGACGCCTTGTCTACCATGATTAGCCCTTGCATGTGTGCGCATATGTTGAGTTTGTCGTGGAATTCGTATAGTGCTTCGTGGAATCCTCTTAGGAAGTGTGGTCCGTAGAGGCTTGCTTGTCTTGCTTTGCGTCCGCATTCGTCGCGTAGTTCTTTTAGGTGTGCTAGGTCTTCTCTACGCTCGTTTAGTACCAGTCGGGGTTTTAGTTCTAGGTAGTATTGGTCTAACGTCCTCATGAGGAGGTGGTATTGTTGTCTCATGCCTGCCGTGTGCGCTTGTATGCTCAAGGTGTTGAGTTTTTCTAGGTAAGCAAGAGCGCTGTTGAACACTGGTGTCTTTGCTTCTGTGGGTCTTCCCGAGTCGACCATACATATGTGGGGGATTGCGGTATTATTTTAATGTTTCGGTATGTATCGTCTGTAATACACATGTTTATTTATATACTTTGCACCTGCCACTTAATAATATGGTTGTTAAGAAGGCTACGTTCGCTCAAACACGTTTTGCTGAGAGCCTGGCTCGCTTTCGCGATGGTAAAGTAAACGTTAGTGGTGGAGAGATAACCGGAGTAACTATTGGCGGAACTACCATTCCTATTAGTCAGGTGCCTAGTGTAGCAACAAGCGGAGGCATGGGTATTGCTCCTTTAAGTGCGGCAGTAGTTAGCCCCATTCAACGAGAAGCAGGGATTGTTGGACAGAGAGAGGCAAGGAGTGCGAGTAGTCGTACGTTAGAAGAGTTTAGGAAGTTAAGGGGACGCTTAGGCCAGGATATACAACAGGTAAAGGCACAAGAGAAAGGAGCAAAAGGTGCTATTACTACGGGTCAAAGGAGAGCGACCTCTAGAGAGCGTGAGCTTACCGGGGAGGAGTTCGTTAGTGTACAGACACGATCACGCCCTGGTGAGGGTGCGGAGATTTTGAGTCGTGCTCGTGCTAGACAGCAAGCAGAACGCGTGCAAAGGTCTATTGCCCCTTTACAAGAAGCAGCATTACGAAGGAGTGTCCGTACGACACAGGAAAGCATACGCGCAGCAGGTCTTCGTCCTGATGTTCCCGCTATCGAACGAAGAGAAAGACAGTTACGTGGGTTACCGGTAGGAAGCCCCATAGGGGGTGTTATTACTCCCTCTCAAGTCAGTCAAGAAGGTGTTTTCGAAGCAAGCGTACGTCAACCACTGTTCGTGACCGGAACCGGAGGCCCTGGCGTTGGCCCTCCGTCCTTAGAAAGCAGGATAACCCCTATGGGTGTACGTTTAACGCCTAGCCAAGAGTTCGCCGGCCTCCGCGAAGTGGAAGCAAGCGCTCTTTCCGCTTTGGGTTTCGGTACTACTGCGGAGGCGGTCCGTGATGCCGGTCAGCCCGGTTTCATTAGTGAACGTGAGATTGCTTTAGGTGGTGTTGCAGCGCAAATCGGTGCTGTTCGTCCTGGTCCTTTGCAGAGGTTCTTTGGTTTTGAAGATCGTAGCTCATCTCGTATAAAGCAAGCGAGGAACATTTTTGATAAAGAGTTTGCGGAGGCTGAAAGTGCCCGGGACCAGCTTGACGTGGTGATTCGTAAAGAAGAAAGTACGGGTGCAGAGATTAGTCAGGCGGTGAAGGCTCGCGATAAGGAGTTGTTTGAGGCAGAAAAGGCACGTTCTCAGTTAAATAAGGAACTTTCTAGAGAAGAGCTGCTTACCCAAGCTTTTTTCAAGGTTGTTCCTCGAGAAAAATTCAGGGGCGCCTTTCAGTTTGTTGAAACAACGCCTTTTCCCGGTCGTGTTCCTGAGAGTGTGCCTATTTTAGGAGGTGAGCTTATTGATGTTCTTGCTGGTGTTCGGTCTAGGAAGGCTCAGGCAAGACTTCAGGAGCGCTTTCCTCAATTGCAGAGTGTTGGCTTTGTTCCTGGTGTCCCCGTACCTGTTCCCGTTCCTAAAGAGAAAGGTTTTGTGAAGACTACTTCAGAGGTTTTATTATCTGGTGGTCGTGGTGCTACTCACCTTATTAAGGAAGAACCAGGTGAGGCTGTTGCATTTGGCATAATTGCTGGTGCGGTTCGTGGAGCTGTTGCTGCAGCGCCTCGCTTGGCAGCCTCGCGTTTTGCCCAGGGTGTTGGTTTGGCTGTTGAGGCAGGTTTTGTTTCTAGTGAGATATCGGGTATTAGTCGTGCTGCTGCTAGAGGTATTAGAGAAACAGGAGGAAAGGTTGAGGAGTTTGAAGTTAAGGTTCCTTTGGTAGGGGATCTTGCATTTATTAAGCCTTCCACTATTGAGGGCGGTGAGGTAAAAGAGCCTATTATTCAAGCACTTGAGCGTGGTGGAGAGAGTGCTGCTAAGGTCGCTATTTTTAGAACGGTTTCTGGTGCACCCGTTGACGTAGAGGTCGTGAAAGGAGCACGTCAGTTCCGTGACTTGTTCCGTAAGAGTCGTGATGTTGGCCAAAAGGTAACGTTACGTGCGGGTGAGCTGGCTCGTGGCAAGAGGGATTTTGCTGCTAGTGAACGTATTAGAGAACGTGCTCGTATCGAGCGTGAGCAAAGTGCTCGTGAGATTGAGAACGTTGCTCGTCGTGCTGATGTTGCTGAGAGGATTCGTGCTAAAGAGCGAGACATTGCGGAAAAAGCAAGAGCTACTGAGCTGGGTGTTAGTACCAGTACGCGTCTTCGCCCGCGAGAACCCACGCAAGAGCCTGGCCGTGGTCGTGAGAGTGAGTTAGGCGTTCGTCGTGGTCGTGTTGGTGAGCGTGAGCGGGCTCGTCCTCGTGAGAGGGAGAGAGAGCGTGAGACGGAAAAAGAACGTGAGCGTCGTAGGCAAACGGAGCGTGAGCGGGAAAGAGAACGGGAGCGCGAGAGAGAAAGGCAGCGCGAACGAGAAAGACAGAAGGAAAGAGAGAAAGGAAAGGAGCCGGTAAAAGAAAGAGAGCGTGAAAGAGAACGCGAACGTGAATTAGCACGAAGACGTTTCCGTGAGCGTGAGAGAGCCAGACCTAGACCGGAAACGCGAAGGGTCAGACCTAGTGCTGGTGCGGGTGTTCTTTTAGGTGGCGGCGCCGTTATAGGTGCGGGTCTTGTAGCTGGTGCTTTCGGTGGTTTGGGTGACTTCCTTAGTTCTAGAGGTACTCGAGGTGGTGGTCGTGGTACGGGTCGGGTTCTTGGTAGTTCTGTTTTTCCTAGTATTGCGGGTGCTGTTCGTTTTATAGAGCGTGGTGAGTTTGTTCGTGGCCGTCGTGGTCGTGCTGTTCGTGTTCCTTTTGCTGAACAACTTCCTGTATTGACTGAGGAGGAGGCACGTAGAAGGGGAGCAGGTAGTGGCTTTGGAAGGTTTTTTGGTGCTCCTGTTGGTTTGGCCAGTCCTAGTCGTAGAGTTTCTCGTGGTAAAGGTCGTTCTGTTCGCAAGGTTTCAAAAAGAAAGGTTAATAAACGAGGAGGTCTGTTCTTTTAATAATGGCGATGAAGAAGAAAAAGGTTCGTAGTGGTGGTTTTAAGAGGAAGAAGCCTAAACCTGTACGAACTTGAGGTGATACAACAACAATGGTGAACATAATTGATAAGTTCAGGGAGAAGTTAGCTGAACGAAAAGAAAGGGCAGATGATGAGAGAGCGCAGGCAGTTGCTGCGCAGGAGTTTGAGGACGCTAATCCTGGACAGATTGCTGTTATCCAAAGAGAACAAGAGAAAGTACAAAGAATGCAGATGATGGAGGACGAGAGAGAGTTCCGTAGAGAAGAGAAGGAACGTGCTGAGGAAGATACTGAGCTTGCGGTGGCGCAGGCTGCGCAGGCTAGAGAAGCTCGTTTGTTGGCTGAGGAGAAGAGTGCTTTGAAGCGTGAGCAGTTTAAGAGTGAACGCCGTTTTGGTGGTCTTTTCCCATCTCAAGAAGAGAGTGAGTTGAAGGCTTCTAGTCAGGAGAGAAAAGCTAAACTCCAAGCTAGTATTGCTGCGAGTCGTGCGAAGATTGCTCGTAGTCGTCAGGCAAGTAATAATAACAATTTTGTTAATTTCTTAACGAGTAGTACTCGTGCGAGAGCAGGAACCAAGGGAAGAGTGAAGCCTGCGCCTCCTGTGAGTTTGTTTAGTGGTGGTAGTTCTAATGATGTTTTGTTGAGTCAGCCGGTGAGGACTCCTAAGAATGTTGCGGCGCCTAATTTTTTTAGTGGTGGAACGAGTAAGAATATTGTGAAGGATGTTGCTCCTAGCTTTTTTGGTACGAATGGTAAGCGTGCTGGTAATGTGAGTGTGGAAAGTTTGTTAGCTAAGCAAAGTAGAGGTAGGGGTTCTAAGAGGGGTCGAGGCGGTATGCCGAGCTTGTTCTGAGATGATTGCGCAGCAGCCTATGCCTCCTCCGCAGCAGGAGTATTATGACGAGCCACAGGGACAGCAGGGTCAATCTCAAGATCCTAATGTGGCGTATGCTCAGGCGTATGGTCAGGGGATGATTAATATGCCGTTGAATTTGGGTGGGAATATTAATGAGCAGTTGATGAATACGGATATGATTTTGAAGAGTATTGAGGAGTATTTGAGAAGTATTAAGCATGTTCCTGATCCTAAGAGTGGTGAGCCTGTTGAGGTTCGTGGTAAGCCTTTGTTTCCTCACGAAATGATAGACCGGCTAATAATGCACTTACGATTTCGGTTTACACAAAACACCATTCTATCTAACCTAGAAAAAGAAACGGTTTACAACCTTAGCGAAAGTTTTGGCCATTTCCTTATTGATTGGTTCGCGGACAGCTTTGACGAGATAGAACAAACAGAAAAGAAGAAAGGAACAGAGTTTGACACCAAAGATCTAACGCCGATCATTGATAACTTGTATTTCATTCACCTAACCATTTTGAGCAGGAGTATTGGTGGGAGAACACAAGACGGAATACTGAGCATGAACAAAGTCGGCATGACGCAATCCGACAATCCCAACACGCCCATGCAAGACAGTAGTACCTTTGGAAAGGTTATGAAGCGATTCGGCTTCGCATAAAAAGGACACTATATATAGGGAGAGAGGAGAACAAAGACAAAAAATGCCACTAGGACTTGATTTTGGAGGAATATTTGCAGGTGGAGGCGCAGGAAGCATAACTCGTTTGTTCGGTCCTCTTACTACAATGGTGTGGAGTGTGGGTAAGTATGTTGCTATGCTTATGCCTTTCTATATTGTTTTTCACATACGAAAACATTACAAAGTGTTTGCTTTCGTTTACAAGCGTTTAGGGAATACTGATGTGGTGCATCCTGACTTTGGTAGGGTGATTAAAGATAAGGATAAGACAACTGGAGTGGTAACTGAACGTATGAAGTGGCTTTTTAGTAAGAGAATAACGCCAAAGCTTCCTTACGACACGTTGTATGCTGGAAAGATGAACATGATGTTCACACAACTACGGCAAGGAGTGAACGGTGAGTTGTTGCCTATGAGTATTCATGAACAAGCTTTGGGCGATCACCTGGTGCCTAGAAATCAGGGTATAGAATTGTGGCGCAGGAACGAGCACAAGCTCATGGTCGAAAAGAACACTGCGAGAGAAGATCCTTGGTGGCAAAACCCTCACGTTTGGAACCTCACTTACATGCTTGTTGCAATATTTGGCGTATGGCTTTTACTAGACCAAGTAGGAAAGATGAATAATGGATTTGCTGATAGTGCTGCTGCTATGGAGAATATGGCGGAGAGTTTTAAGGCTTTGGCCGGAGGATGATAAAAAAAAAATATTATGAGTTTAACGCTGGCGATTGGAGTGGTGATAGCGAGTCTTATAGTTAGTTGTGCTATTCTTATCACGAAGATGACTGGTGTTTTTCGTATTATGCTTTTGGGTATGTATTTGGTGAGTGTTATTGGTGGTATTGGCTTGGTGAGTAAGATTGTTTCTGATAATGAGCCGAATAGTAAGTTCACAACTCTTTTAGATAGTTTGTATAAGACCAGTATTTGGAGTATGAGTGTGGTACTTCTTGGATTTATTATATTCTTGCTGACGAAAGCTATGAGCGCATGGTCTCAAAAGGAAGAGCCTGATCGTGGGGAGTTGAGAACGTGAAACGTCTTTCCCTATTATTGCTTTTTGTTTGTTTAGCTGCTCCTGTTTTGGCGTTGGATGACTTAATGGGCTTGCAGGGTAATGTGTTCAACAGCACGGGAAGTCGTATAACTAATGGTGATGTAACAGTACAAATACACACGGAAGAAGTAGGGGGCGCGCAAGTTTATGCCGAAACTTTTACTGGTGCTATTAATAATGGAGAGTACGATGTCCTTTTGGGTAACGCGACAACTCTTGATCTTGACCAAGACAGATTATACTGGATGGAAGTACTAATAAACGGCCAAGACATGAACTTCAGCGGGCACTCAAGACAAGTATTCCAAAGTAGTATTGGAAGCTACGAGAATTTGAGCGTAGAAGGTAACATAACAGTATCAAACACCGGATTCGGCATAGTGTTCCCAGATGGAACATTCCAAACAACAGCAGCAGTAGCAGGCGGAGGTAGTGGTGGGGGACTTAATGGTACGAGCACTCCTGGTCGTGTTGCGTTCTTTAACTCTACTAACCAAGTTCAAGGAAGTAACGATTTAGTTTGGAACCAAACTAACATGCAATTGGGAATAGGAATAGGTGCTATTAATGCTAACGCTACACTTCACGTTTTCAGTAATGGCAACGGAAGGTTTGCAACAGACCAAGTAGATGCTTACTTTGGAAACCAAAGCGCGGGTGTAGGAATAGTACAAGTAGGAGAAATGCAAGTAGGAGTTAGCAACGACGGAGTTATAGGGAGTTTGAACCTTAGTGGTATAGGGCTTATTCGTAATAAGGACAGAAAGAACCCCATAGAGTTCGGATTTGTTGATAGCGAAAACGGCATTAGGTTCGCACTACCATTATCCGGAAATGACTCGGGAACGTACAATGCAAGAAGCATGATAATTGCGGGACCAAGTGTATTGGATAATAACATAATAAATTGTTCCTTCTGGGGATTCAACAAGATAGACTGCAGAACTGGCGCTACTGGATCAGATCTAGGAATACAAGACGACCTACAAGTGAAAGGATCAGCAAGCGTAGGGGGAAACTTTAGTGCCAACGAAAGTTTATTCGTAACCGACACAGGAAATGTAGGTATTGGGACTGATACGCCGGAGGGTGTTCTTAGTATTAAAGGGACTGGGGTTCATACGGCTATGTCCGGAACTGCTGCTTCTTTGTTTAATATACAAAACACTAATGGTAATACGTTTTTTTCGGGTATTGATTTTTATGGAAATCAGGGTAAAAGGATAGCGAGTATTATGATGGAACAAACTGGCGGGGGTTCTCTTTTGCATTTGGGTACTTCTAATAATTTTGGTAACGGTGTTACTAATGATGCGTTGGTGATTGATCCGACAGGTGACGTAAGTATGGTTGCAACTTTATCGTTAGGAGATTTAACTGCTCCTGGAAGTGACCCAATGTGTTGGGATGGTAGTGGTGCTAGTCTTATAGGGGATTGTACCAGTTTGACAAAACATAAGACTAAGGTTAAAAAGTATAAGTATAATAAAGGACAGTTTAGTAGTCTTGATATTCTTGGTCAGCTTGAGCCTAAGTTGTTTGAGTGGAAACATAAAAACTGGACAAATCAAGAACAATTAGGATTCCTTGCAGAAGATGTAGCAAGTATTCCTAATGCAGAATTTTTGGTAAAAAGAGATGGTGATGGTAACGTAACAGGTATCAAACACTTTGCGTTTTCACCATTTCTCGTTGATGTTATGCAAGAACAGCAAGATATTATAGAAAGTTTGGAGGCCCGAATAGAATTACTGGAGAAAAAATGAAATGGTACAAAACAATATTGTTAATGGTGGTTACAATTATGGTTTGTGAGAGTGTTACTGCTTTTAATGGTACTAATGAGAACTTTAGTAGTACTATTAAGTTGAGTAGTTATGGTTTTAATGCTAGTAATGACGTTATAAAAAGCCGCGATCATGATGTTACTCCTTCGCCAAAATATAACTCTACAAATTTTACGGGTCGTTTTGGTATTTTAGATGATACCTTTACAGTAGTTGATTCGGTGATTTCTAAGTTTACTGTTGTTGATCTTGAGAGTCCTTTGTTTCCTTTCAAAAGGAGCATTTATGCAAACATAAGTTTGACTGGTCGTGTGCAAAGTAATATTACGATTGTTGAGGTATGGGCTAACATTAGTTTACCTATTGGTAGCACTATTCGTCGTGACATGAAGTTGTTGAATGGTACGGATAAGAATGGAACATATGGTACTGACTTTTTTGGTAGTGAGCTGGGAAGGTATGAGTGGTTTATTGTTGCTCGCCGTGGAGGTATTGGTGGTGATGCGTTTGAAGGTAACTTGACAAGTTTTGCTATTGGGGTAAGTCAGGATAGTGTTGTTTTGCAGAGTATTGTGTTTGGTATGATAATGATAGGTCTCGTAGTTCTTTACCAGGCGCGTTCTAAAGAAGACGAGGAAGAAGAAGAAAAAGAGAGCAACAAACCTGAGACAACGGAGGGTATTGGAGTACAATGATACTTAAGGTCTTAGCTTTGTTGAGTATGCTTGCAATCCCGGTTATAGCGTCTAATTTTAGTATTGTTAATGCTACTCCAAGTTTTCCTTTCACGAGAACTATTTTGAGGAATGTTACTGTGAGTGCTGATCTTGCAAATGTGAGTCCTGACAGGATTACTGTGTTTAATGCTAACGTGACTTTGCCTGATGGTAATGAGGAGTTGCATTCCATGCTTCCTCAGGATAGTGTGAATCATAGTTGGAAGTTTGATTTCATTCCACAACAATTGGGGCGGTATAATGTTACTCTGACAGCAACAGATAATGAGAGCACGACTATTAACAAGTCGGGTGTGGGTTTTGTTATTAAAGAGGTTGATGACTGGCTTGTAACTACGGGGATGCTTTTCAGTAGCTTATTATTTAGTTTTTCTATACTTTTCGGGGGTACTAAGGAATGAGTGCGTTTCGTAATGTCATAAACTGGGGCTTACTAATACTATTTTTCGGTGTGGCAATACTGGGAACGCAGTACTTAGTAGTCGTAAATGAGACTTTTGATAACGTCGCAGAATTGTCTACATTATTAAATAGTTTGTATTCCAACATTCTCACAGTGGTACGTGTGTTACTGTTCTTATTTGCATTGAGTATTATCGTAGCGGGAATGCTACAATGGCACATGAAGCGCTTTCGTAGTTTGGATAAGAGGAGGTTCAGCGCGTAATGCCGCAGCGTAAGAATACTATGCAGAGGTTGGACCCTGATTTGGTTGAGTTTTTGAATAGTACTGGTGGTCGTGCTAGTGTTGAGCTTGGTATTCCTTTTAATAGAAGGAAGATGAGTGGTTTGTTGGCTGATGTGGCTCGGGAGAAGAAGCTAGGTGACGCTATTATTGAGAAGTTGAGGAAGATTCGTAGTGGACAAAGGGGCGGTATTAATGATGTTGTGACAAGCTTTGCTATACTATTGGGTATGGGAATTGCTATACTTATAGCCTCAACAATGCTAACACAGATTCAGGCCAGTGAAGCTTTCACAGGACAAGCAGCAAATGACCTGTTAAATAAGGGGGCTGATGACTTTCCTGCTATCTGGGACAACATGTACGTTTTCGCCCTTTTAGGTCTAATGCTTGCAACACTAATAATTAGTTTTGTGTTTAAAGTAAGCAGCTTTTGGTTCTGGCTAAGTTTTTTCGTGCTAGGAATCTATATTATAGCAGTACTTGTGCCTTTGGGACAAATATTTGTTATTGCTAGTGAGAGTGCTGCGTTGAGCGCTGCAGCTCTTAACTTTCCGAAAATGAAGTTCATTTTCGAGCATTACGCGAGTATTGGGACGTTATTTGCAGGCTTGGTGTTGATTGCAAACCATTTAAGTCCTGCAAGTGGAGGAAGTGGTTTTGGTGGTGGCGATACAGGACTTGGTGGTAGCATATGAAGATCGTTTTAAAAAGAAAACGTGCTTTATTTGCCTTATTTTTGTTGTTTACCATAGGGGTTAGCATAGTAATTGCACAGTCAATTGAGAAACAAATTTGTTTTGCTGATGATGATTTATGTTATTTTCCTGAATCGGTTGAGGATAAAGGTAGTTTAATTGTATCTTGGAGTGAGGATAGAGGTGATGGACTTACAAAGCACGAGTATTATGCCACAGTAAAGAACACTAACTTGTTGTTTGCTCAGGATTTCGACTTCAGTGCTGTTATTAATGAGACTAACATTCGTGAGAACAAACTTCGTAATGTGAAGGTTGAGCAGCTTAGGGAGTTTGAACAAACTGACCCTATCTTCATTAATAACTGTTCTAGTTCAATAGCTTTCGATGAAAGGCTTACGACATCTTGTAAAAAAATACAGAAAGGTGTAGTAACTTATCCTAGTTATGAATGGGTTGACTGGGAACGATCGCAGAAGATTATAAAAAAAACTAAGTGGTTCGTAGGTAGAAAAACAGGTACAAAAAGGGTTAGGATTCCTGCTTTGTTTGGTGATACCTTACAATTACGTGTTACGTTTGAGAGTCCTGTAAACACAATAGGAAGTTTGCATCTGACTGATGAATTGGCACAGCAAAGTTATCACCCGTTCTTTAATACTACTTACAAGATTTGTATGCCCATAGGTTTGGGTGCTGATAGGTTTAGTATTAATCAAAGTGCTCGTTTGAACTTGAGTAATTCTAACTTCAACTTTAGTAAGACTAATCCTGACCTTAGAGAGATTCGCTTTTTGCATGGTGACTGTACTACTCAGGATGAGACTATTGGTGTGTTGCCTCATTGGGTTCACTTCCAGAATGAGACCAGTGATAATAGTACGTTTGTGTACGTTCGAGTGTTGAACGTTACGAGTAAGGGTTTGGCTATGTTTTTTAATAGTACTGACACTGATCCTGCAAACATTACCAATATAACTAATGCAGGTCTTGGTGGTGACAACTTTGATGATGGTAGCTTTACTTGGACAGTTTCTGGAGGTAGCTTTAGTGAGAGTGGAGGTCTCTTGACAAGTACTACGGATTCTATGTGGAATGGTGCTAGTCAGCCTTTGAAGATCACCAGCTTTAGGATTTCTGAGGCTGTTAATTCTATAAGTCGTAGTAATGAAGGTGATGACCAACATAGTGTTATGTGGGGTACTAATGTTGGAGTTTCTGGTGATAACCCGTTAGAGGATGCGTTGAACTGGGTTAAGCCTGTTTCCGATCAGATAAGAATTTTTGAGAGGACCAGTGGAATTGAGAACCAGTTGTGTAATCATGCTCCTGTATCTCATAATGAGGATATTCGTGTTCACTTAAGGATTAATGATACTGATGTTGATACTTTATTCTCTAATGCGTATCTTAACCTGACTTATATTGAGGATGCTAATGAAGGGTGCGATATACAGGGTATTTCTCCTGGTTTTGGTCTTAACGCAGAAAACATGGCGGTTAGATCATTTGATGATAATAGTCAGTGGGATTATGTGTTCTACTGGAGCGAGCCTTCACCTACAAATAATTTATATACTTTTGGTGCTGAAGAACTACAAACTCCTCCGACTCCGCCTGATACTAACCCTCCTAATGTTACCAGCCCTCTTACGACTCCTAGTAGTATTGATTTGAGTGGTGCTGTGCGTATTAATGCTAGTATTGTTGATGATGTTAATATGAGTATTGTGTTGGCAGAGATTACTCCTCCTAATGGTACTGGGTATAATACTACGATGCCTAATGTTAGCAGCCAGTATAATATTACTTTGAACTTCACAATATTTGACGAGCCAGGAAACTATACCGTATTATTTATAGCTAACGACTCTAGTGATAATGTCAATGCTAGTATTAATAGTAGTTTTGTTCTTACGGATATAACAAAGCCTAGCGTGACTAATGAAGAAGTAACTCCTGTAAGTAGCGCTCAAGGGCAAATCTATACGTTCAGAGCTAATGTAACTGATAATATTGATAGCAACGTTCGTGTAGATACTGTGAGGTTAAACATAACTGATCCTAGCGGTGACGTAAATAGCACTCTTATTATGACTAATGGGTCTGCGAATGAGTATAATGTTACCTTTGATTCTGAGAGCATAACGGAGGTTGGTCTTTGGACTGCTTTCTTTATAGCTAATGATAGTAGTAATAACCTTAATGTCTCTGTGAGTGTTACTTTCACGGTATTGTTTAACGAGACACAACCTCCAAAAGTAACTGGTCTGGGTGTTTCTCCTGGAAGTGGTAATATTACTGAACAATTTATGCTTCGCGCGAACGTTACTGATAATGAATCAACTGATACGGTTTTCGCACAAGTAACATTCCCTGTCAACGGTACAGGGTTTAACTTAACAATGCAAAACTGGTCTGGAGTAGAGTACAATGTAACTTACACGCCTGCAATTGTTGATGATGCAGGAACTTATACCTTCCTTGTGATAGCTAATGATAGCAATAACAACATAAATAATAGTGAGAGCGTAACTTTCCTAGTCAATGACACAACAATTCCTAGAGTAGAATTTGCTAGTGTGTTGCCTATTACGGGAAGTTTGGGTCAGGTGTTTAACATAAGTGTAAACGTTACTGATAACAAAAAAGATACAAATGCGGGAATTGATACTATAACTGCTAATGTTAGTTTGCCTAATGGTACTTTTGAGTTTTTCTCATTAGTTAATGGAACGGGTAATACTTACAACTTTACTTTTGCAACGTTAGTTTCGGGTTCTGCAGGTACATATAATATAAGCTTTTTTGCTAATGACACTGGCGATAACGTTAACGATTCTGTTAATTTGTTGTTTAGTGTGAACTTGGTTAATGATACTATTGATAATAATGATACTATTGAGGGTGTGACCAGTATCTATACGCTCTTACTTAATTATAGTGGTTCGTTCCATAATGGTAGTGTGGCTTTGCTAGAGAGGAATAATACTAATGTGACGCCTACTTTGTTAAATAAGACTCTTGGTGGTAATATTGAGGATGTTTGGACTGTTAGCTTCCGCAATCAGTTCATTAACAACCAAACGACTAATGAGTCGATTTCGTATCGCTGGATTTTTGTTCTTAATGGTAGTAGTGTTGTTGAGAGTACTACGCAAAGTCGTACGCAGGTTATTAATCGTATGATTATTAGTAATTGTAGTGTTGAGTCAGGAATTAGGATTCCTACTCTTAATTGGACGTTTAAGGACTTTATTACGAATGCTAACTTGACGGCTAATGTTACGAGTCAGATTTTCGTGTGGACTGAGTTGCGTAATAATAGTCGGCAGTATGGTTTTGCTGATAGTTCGCAGAGTAATCCTATGTGTATTTATCCTTCTTTTGCTACGTATAATTCTAGTTATAGTGTTGTGGGTTTGGCTGAGGGCTTTAGTAGTAATACGCAGGATGAGTTGTTGAGTGTTATTAGTAATTTGACGCATAGTGCTGATTTCTTTTTGAGTCAGGCTAGTGATACGACGGCGATTGATGTTATTGTTGAGAATAATATTGGTCAGCGTCAGCAGGGTGTGCAGGTTGAAGTGTTCAGACAGTTGCTGCCTCCGGATCAGTTTGAGTTGATTAGTAGTAAGATTACGGATGTTAATGGTAACGCGCAGTTTGACCTTATTACTGATGAGATAAAGTACCGTTTCAATGTGAAGAATGAGACTGTTGACTTGCTAGAAACCATTCCTGCGGAGATAACTACAACACCGCTAACCTTGAATGTCGAGACGGTCACGAGTAGCTTGTTCCACCTAGTAAACGCTGTTAACGTGCGAAAAGTTACTTCTGAACTTAATTACAATAATAACACAGGAGTAATAACTTTGGTTTACAATGACCCAGAAGAGGTTGGCCAGTTCAACTGCATAAACACGCTTCACAATTTCACATCAATAAATATAACGTGTAGCACCTTACAATCCGATACGATAACATATACTGTTGATCCCTCCATAAACGGAAGCATCCAGTTCCAACACGTAGTAGATATTCCTGGAGGTAGTAACTTTTTGAGAAACTGGCTTAACATAATAAAGGATCAGCCAAACATTTTTGGTGTTGACGGAACACTCATGACTTTATTCCTTGTAGGAACCGTTGGGATGTTCTCAGCATTCTTAGGTAGTTGGATAATGCTTTTGTTCTCAGCAAGCGCTCTTGCTGTCGCTAAAACAACGGGCCTGTTATATATCAGTACTGCCGGATTCATGGCTATGTTAAGTGTTATTATTGCTGTGATGGTGGTTATATTGGCGAGGGGTGATAGATAGTGGTAAGCTGGTCTATGCAAAACATAGCAATATCGATTCTTTTCCTTGCGGCAATAGTCTTATCTTCGGGTGTTTTTGTTAATGAAATAGTAAATGAGTACGATGTAGAGATTGAGGATAAGTATTCTAAAACTTTTGGGGTTCTAAATGACACTGTTGATAAGACCGCACAGATTAGTGATTTCAATAACGAACTTGAACAGAGCGGTGCAATAGGTAATTTTGTTGATCGTGTGCAGCAGGCCACAGTTAGTCCTGTGTTTATTTTGAAGGGTATGGCTGATTTTGTTGGGACGATGGCCAGCGACGTCGTTGTTACTCTAGGTGTTCCGGTTCAAATGTATGACATGGTTATAAGTATTGTAGGTATTGTTGTGTTTATTAGTTTGGCTGGGCTGTTTTGGAGGCAGTTTTCGTCAATATGATAGGAGGAATAAAGAATGCCAGTTAGCTTGCAGAACTTGACGCGGAACTCGAGTAGTGTTACTGATTTGCTTAAGGTTGCGAATACTGTTAGCGAAGGATTTTATGTGAATATTGGGCTTTTGGCTAGTTTTATCTTGACGTTTACTATACTTAGTCGTTTTAGTAGGTCTACTGCGTTGATGGCGACCAGTGTGTTGCATGTTGCTCTTGCGGCGTTGATGTTGCCTATTGGGTTGCATCCGATTATGTTGTATATTATGTTTTTGATGCTTGCTTTGAGTGTGTTTTTGTACTTTTTGCCTTCGGTATGATAAGTTTTTGGTTAGAGATTGGAATAGTTTTGGTCATTTTATTAGTGGCGAGTATAGGGGATATTCGTAAGGGTGTTATTCAGCATTGGCAGCCTGCCTTTTTGATGGGTGTAGGCTTGGTAAAGCATAGTGTTAATCATACTTTAGCGGTGGGTCTTGCAGGTGCTGGAGTAGCATTTCTTATCGGTTTTTTGTTGTGGCAGGTGAAGGCTTTCGGAGCAGGAGATAGTAAGATCTTGATAGGTCTTGGTTTCGTGTTTGGTTTTACTCCTGCGCTTAACACGTTTTTACTATGTATAGGTGCGAGTATGATTTTGGCTAGTTTGTTGCGTAAGTATAATGCTGCGGGTATTCCTTACTTCTTCGTAAGCACCATAATAACGTACGGTTTCATGATTGTGTAATCCGGGATGACACTGGTTAATAAACGATTTCTTGCGAAAAGCTAAATACAATACACCATGTTAGTTGTATTGTGAGGAGAACAACAAAAAAATGAGAAGCATTAAGAATTTTATGAAGGAAGTAAGAGCACAATTGGGAAGCCAAGTGCTTGAATACGGCGTACTCGTCGTTGTGGCGGTGATAATCGCACAAATCGTGCAGAGCGTACAAGACACTCAAACACAGGGTCAGGGAAGCTTTAACGTCTCCGACCTTGGATTGCAAGGACTCATCCAGTTTGGTGACTTCTTCGTGATTATTGCTGTTGTTTTGGTAGGCAGTTTTGTTATTAGAATCCTACGGACGGGATTCTAGATAGGGGGATCTAAGAACTCATCATGAGTTTTAAGAACTTCCTAAAGGAAGCCAAAGCCCAACTAGGGAGCCAAATACTTGAGTACGGTGTGTTGATCGTTGTAGCGGTTATCGTTGCGCAGATCATACAAAGCGTACAAAACAGTGTTGCTCCTGGTAGTAGTACTGAGAATGACACGCGAGGCGCGTTTAACATATCGAGCCTTGGTCTGGATGGAATAGTCCAGTTTGGTGACTTCTTCGTCATTATTGCTGTTGTTTTGGTAGGCAGTTTTGTTATTAGAATCTTGAGAACAGGATTCTAAGTAGCAAACGAACTTTATTTTTTTTCTTTTTTTGAAAAACACACGGAAAAAAACATGACGAACTTTCCACTAAGTAAAGCGGTGAACATTCCTAGACTAGATCACCCTACGACAGCAACTATTGCAGGTGCTATTGCTGCAAGTAAAGTACGAGAAATATCTCTGAAGCAAAGACTGTTTTTGCAGGCCACAAAGCCTACAGGAGAATCACTATGACAGGACTAAAAAGAACAAGAAGAAGAATTACTGAATTAGGAAAAGCAAGTATTGGAGCAAGCACGTTATCCTATGTTGTGGGTGGAGTTGGTGGTCCTTTGGCAGGTGCGGGGCAGGCTGGTTTGGCTGGTGCTGCTGGTTTTTTCCCTGTTGTGGGGAGTTTAGCGGGTGCGGGTATGGCTTTGGATGCTTTGAATCCGCCTCGTGGTAAGAAAAGAAGGAGGAGCTTATAACAATGGCTGGAAAACTTATACCGACGAAGACTTTTAAGGTGACATTTCAAAAGAGAAAAGTAGAGCCGGCTTTTAGTATTCGTAGTATGGCTAGTTTGTTGCGTGCGAAGGATTTCGTGCAGAGAAGAGGTATTAAGGTTAGTATTCGTAGGAGATTAAGGTATGGTTCGTAAGGTTATTTTAACTACGAAGGATGGTAAGGCTGCGTTTAAGGAAGCGTTAGTGAAGGGTGCGCGTGTGACGCGTATTCCGATAAGGACGCCTTTGGGTATGCCTCCTCGTTGTTTTGAGGTATCGGTGAATGTTCCTCGTACGAAGCGTTTTCAGGCATTGAAGGGTAGTCGTAATCGTTTGAAAAAGAGCATTTAAGCTCTTTCTGCAAGAATACACCTGTTACATAGCCAAAAGTTTCCGGCGTGAGTACTGGTCTTTACCATTTGTAAGAGGCATGTTTTGCAATGCTTGTAGGCGTTTTTCATTTGCTTTGCATTATTACTTCAGATTTAGGTGTATATAAGGTTATGCTTTTTAATACTTTAGTTAATTCTTTCTTACTTCTGCTTTGTATAAGTTTATACTGGTTGGTCATTCCGAAGTAGATAAATACGAAGTGTGGTAGTGTTACGCTGGTGATGCGTGTTCTTTCCGATCTTTTAGTTTTTAGTGCTTTCATAAAATTTTAGGCAAGATACCTTCATTTTCGTCCTTTATTTGGTTTTTTTATGGCGTGGTACCAGAGTTTTTCGTAGCATTTTTCGCAGAGTATGAGCTTTCTTTTACTACTGCATCCGTGACACTTTTTTTGGATCATAGTTTTTTATTCTCCTTTTTGGTCCATTCTGGGGTCGTGTTCTTTTGGTTTTGTGTCGTGGTCGTCCATCTTTTGTATGACTTCTTTGAGTAAAGGAACGATTTTAACGCCTTTCTGGCCCTTTTCTTCAAGCTTGCGCAGTATTTCCTTGTTTTCGGCTAAAACGCGTCTGTTTCGGGCTTGTTTTCGCTCAAAAACTATTACCATGAGGATAAAGAGGATGCAAAGTACTCCGAAGAACTTAATATTGTGAAAATAACTCTGAAAGTACCCTATGCAGAATTGTGCTGCTGCGTTCACGTCTGGACACCCATAATTGGGGTCGTAGGCTGGTGTTCCTTGTACAAAAAGGCTTTCGCCGCTAAAATTTATTCCTATTTCGCTTGTTTTGAGTGTAGGCATTTTGATGCTTTCTTCCTTAGTATTGTTGGTTGGCTATAATCGTGTTCTTTATAGCTCGTACGTCGTCTTTTAGTTCTTTGATGTCTTTTCTAATCATGCTTAGTTGTACTTTAATTATTTGTATGTCGCTGTCAAATCTTTTTCCTGCTCCTACTATTTGTTCTTTAATCCCCATTGTAGTACCTCCCGAACTGTGTTCTGTACTCTTCAAGAATTTCCGTCATAAGCTTGTGACATCTGGTGCCTTGTTTGCTGGGCTGTCCTTCCATCATGTTTATGTGTTTTTCCATAAGGTGTTCGAATACTTTCAGTTGGTCACTGATGCACGTTCCTACATTTCTACATACGGGTGAGGGGTCTTGTTGTCTTCTTAGGTATTCAGATTCCATTTTGTTGTCTTCCTTTGTTAGGGTCTTTTAGTATTATTTCTTCTTGTTGTATCTTTTCTTTTTTTGAAAAATGCTTCCTTTCTTCTTTACCTCTTAATACTTGGATGTCATGTTTGACTCCGCCGGGTATTTTGCTGACATCTTTCATCAGCTTGTCTGCTTTGGTTTCACCAATGTGCCGGGCTATCTTCAAACCTTTAGTAGTGACTTCTTCTTTACGGAAGGCCATGACTGTAAAAAACTGTGCTACTATGACAACGGGTAGGAACCAAAGCCAACTATACTTATCTCCTATGTAAACAGCAAAGAGTGTGTACGCGATTCTCCACACCCACAAACACCACTTCGTAACCGTTTTAGAATCCACCATACGCCACCTTTCCCAGGAAAAATCCTATGTCGTTGAAAAAATCCCAACCTAAAAAGCTAAAATAAAACACCAACAACGTCATCAAAATAATCAAGCCTTGTTTTGTGACCAAATGCTCACGCTTGTAAATATAACCGAACAACAACAAAAGCCAAGCCCCTGCTGCTAAAGCAAGAGCGACCATCATAGTACTTCCTCCAGGAGCTTGCTGATAACCATGCAGTTCTGCCTGCACAGGGTTGACTTCCATGAGGACTACTTTGTAGTCTGGGTTGGTCGTGTCTCGTATAATGTCTGCTTCCCTTTCCACCACAAAGTTGGTCATGAAGACCGCACCAAAATTCATAAGGATAACACAAAGCAAAAGAATGTCCATGATGCGGAACCATTTGGGGTATTCTGCTTTAAGGGCTTTGTTCAAACGATGTTTTTCTTCCTTCACCAGTTCTTTTGTCTTATAATTTTCCCTCTGCAAGTCAAACAAGTGCAAAAGACTCAACGCGTTCTTCTTTTTCATGTGCAGTACCCACAATTGTCTGAGTTGTTGACGCTTGCGATCGCTCCTTTCTTTTTTTGTAGTGTGTACGCACGCCTATTTATTCTCATGCTTTCCAAAAACTTTTGGTAGGTGTTCTGGTTTTGTTCCGCACGAAAACGCTGACTACTACCTCGGTAGTCGTAATCAAAAGCCCGATTATTAACGGGCTTGTCATACACAACGCCTACATTAGAGTAGGAACTGGCTTGCGAGGATGGACTAATGCCGGGGTTGGCGCTTTGTAGTCTCCAGTTGGAACGATAACCAACGGTGACGTTTCTTCGCAAGCCAGAACGATAACTAAAGCGAGTTGATGTTTTAGCACGCACGACCTTACTCGAGTCTACAGTAGTATTTGTTATGCTTTCGTTAAAGAAACGGGTCCTGTTGACCGCTTCGTATCGTAAGCTCTGGTTATCCGCACGAATAAAGGAAACGTTACGTTGCAGGCCAACAGGAAAGTAATAACCTCGCACTCGCGAGGAAGAGTAAGTGTAGCGACTCCCGTAAAGGGGATCCCGGCTCCAGTCTGTGTTGCGAGCAAGCACCACTGCAGAACTTGTCACCGGAGCCAGGACCAATAGGGACACTATGGAAAGCATGAAAAGAATTTTGGGTCCTGTAGATGATGTTGAGGAAAAGTGTAATAAACCTCCCAAGCTCTCACGAGTTTTGGCATCTACAGGATTTTTAGGTGATTGTTTAGAAGGGTCCACGTTCGGCCTCCTTTTTTCCCTGAGCTTTACCAAAATACCAAGCAGCAACCAACAACACACCGTACAGTATCGTACCCCAATTCATTGTAACGTCCTCCTCATTTGAGCCTTCACGCTCACGTATAAAAGACTTGCGCAAATCACACCAACGATCATACTGATGACCACACTTTCTTGCAGTGGTGCGCGAATAAGCTCTGATAGTAAGAGCATGAGTATGATGACGAGGATTCCTCCCGTCATCGCCAAATTAATGCTAAACAAATCAATAAAACGCAACCACGCCACATCCTTAACCTTCTTTTTCATGCTTTATTCCGCTCCACTGACACGATAACGCGTGTCCATACCCACACCAATACGTGTGATCTTAATTTTAGCAGAGTCTGCTTTTGGCTTGTCTTGAACGTACTTCAAAAACTCAAACAAAAGTCCTTTCCCAAAAACAACGTCTCCCTTGTCCGTCTTCATAACCTGCTTCTCACCAAACTTGGTGTTAATCATCCGAGGCTCGTCCTTAATCTGCACTTCCATAACAGTCTCGCCCTCAGGAATCGGGAAAAACTCCCCCATACTCTCCTGCGCCGTTTCCCAAGCTTTACCTATCCAATCATTTCTTTCTACCTTCTTTTGTTCTTCTACCATTTGTTTTTCTCTCCCGCACCGTTTGGTGCTAAAACAATAACTTGTTGATTATCTTTACCTTTTATTTCTTTAACTATACCTTGTTCCAGCCAACGATCCAAAGCCTGCTCCATCGTACGACGATGACCATACACTCCCGACACTTCCTGCAACAAGTTCTTCTTACTCGCCCCATCACCACGAGCTTCCAACTCCTTCAAAAGCGACATCATCCTATTCACACCCCTAGCACCCATACCATCCAAATCCTGATACGGCTCCCCAGGCAAAACAGGAACACTCACTTTTGTTCTTCCCCCAGTTCTTTTCCACAAGACTTACACTTAGGTTTGATAGGTCTAAAATTAAACATACAATAATAACCACCTGCATTAAAATTAGAGCCGGTGAAACCTAAATTTTTACACGCGTTCACTAGTTTCAGACCTAAAGAATGAATATTTTTGTGAGTCATTTTTTAGATCCAGTCAAAGATATTACTCTTCGACCGCCCACTTTTTTTTTAGCAACCTTCTTTTTTCTTTTAGGGACAGAAGATTCTAACATTTCTTTTATGCTGTCAATAGTTTTGTACGCTCTCATCTTTGCCTTAATATTTTTCTCTAAAAGTTCTTTTTTTAAAAATATTCCTGTTGCTCTTTGTGTTGGCTGTACGAACAGATGGCCCATAATCTTCTCTATGTCTTTTGACTTATCACAATCTAACATCCTTATAGAAGCAACAGCAAGACTTGTTCTGAAATACAAATGATCAGTATAATACTTCTCCACCTTCTTACTGTCTTTCAAGAGTTTTTCTCTGTCAAGGTCTGTTCCTTTGAAAGGATCTTTCATTTTTTTCATTCTTTTTTCTCCCTGCATGTCTGACAACATGACTGATCGCCAACCATTAAACTCATAAACTTGTAAAGATTGCCACAAAACTTACACTTCTTAACGCGGCTCATTCTTTTTTGTCTCCTGTGCTTGTATCATCTCGCATTTCCATCAGCAAAGTCTTGATCAGACCTAGCTGCGTGCCTATATCCGCCAAACGCAAATCAATATTCCTCAAATGATGATCCAACACCATAGAGTTATAACTCATTTTTATAAAATCTCCTCGTTCTTTATTATTGCTCTCATAAGATTGTCAACATTGTCCCTTAACTTCATTACGTCCAGGTCCTCTTCTGTTTCTAAGGATATAGCGTACACAGTCTCCCAAAAAATAGGAATTTTGTCCTTATTCTTTCCCACATACTTCTTGAAGACAGGATGATCGGTATTCCAAATTATTTGTAGTGCGTCAAAATCAACAACAACTAACTTTTGGTCTTCCCCCAATTTTTTCATTTCGAAAAGCCAAGAATAACTACCTATCTTAATCTTACCCGTTTTAGAGTTCTTGTCAACATTAATCGTTCCATCTATGGATGCCCCACCACCTTCATCGTTACCATCCCCACCCCCTCTTCGCTTACCTCCACGGATTATACGCCGCATCTCGTCATCACCACCAACTTCGCCCCCTTTTCCCTGTCTTGCCATCTCACGGGCAACTAAATACTTATTGAAAAAATCATTTATTATCTTTTTGTTCTTCTTTAACCAGTCCATAACCTCTTTACTTATACTGTCATCGTTTTTTTTCTTTTGGTCACCTATGAAGTCATCAAACAGAGAGGAAATTTCTTTCTTCATATATTTCTTTACCACAGCAAACGTGTGATTGTCTTCAAGTATGCCTTCCCTGCCAGTCATGATGTAGGGATGTAGCTCATCGACGTTGATGTGTCCTATAAGTCGGGGCAGAAGGAAGGTGTACGAATTGTTTTTCCTTAAACCGAAATCATGTGTCTTCCCAACACCCCGATCCTTAACCCTAATGAGTATTCCCCCTTGCTTGTTCTTCCCCGTACTAATACCTATAACGCCGCTCATGTTTACCCCTTCAGGAGTTGCATGTATGGCTCTCTCAAATCCTTTTTCGAAAAAATACTCACTAGGCAAAACTTTATCTCCATTAACAAAAATAGCTTTTGATCGAACATCATAGTTATCACGAATCTCTTCTTTGAGGTTTTCAACATCCTTTATAGGACTTCCCTTATTTTCAAGTTCTAATATAACAATATCGGTACCGGTGCCGGGACTACGCCATTCAGTATCGGATATAGTTATCTCGGTACCGACCTTGAACGTTAGCTTATCCATTAAGAACTTTCGGCACATTCTTTTCTTATCATCTTTTGTTCTTGTGCTTACCCAATATTTCTTTCCTAGTTTCCATCCTGCAAGCCTTCCTATACCGTGAGAACCTCTAAGTTGTTGTCCTCTGCTGCTTACTTTTTGTTTTTCTTTCCAGTCATCTGCGTATGTGAGAAACTTTATTATTCCTTCTTTGGTCATACCGTCTCCATCATCACAAAAAGTTATTGTTGTGTCTGTTAACATTATGACTATGGTTTCTGCGTGCGCGTCTAGTGAGTTTTGTATGAACTCAAGAATGGCTTTTTCCGGTGTGCTATACTGTTTGGTACTCAGAAGATTGTTTAGGTTTGTGTTCATCCTGACGGGTATTTTGTCTTCACTCATTTTGGATTTGTTTTTTCACCCTCTCAAACTCGGATATGCCTTTGTCTAGTTCTTTGATGAGTAACTCTTTTTGTTCTCCTTTGGCCGTTTCGTAGTTCATGTTTCTTCCCATCTTCAAAAAATCCCTAAGAAAACTATTTGCCTTCTTAAAATTGTTAAGAACCTTCTCATTAAACTCTAATAAGTCAGGGTCTTCGGCAACAGTTTCATGAAATAACTTTTGCGACTGAGTCCAATTTATACCAGGATGATCTACCATGAACTTAACAAGATCAGGAAAAGCGTCCGCAAAACGCCTAGCTTTTCGCAACGTCTCTTGGCCTATATTTATTCCTTTATATGCAAGAGCATTCGACACTGAAAAATTAGAACCTTTGCTTGCTACGTTTGTAGCAAGCATTTTTTCTTTTGGTTTGCCGTACTCTTGATTTACTAATCTTCCTACTTGCCAGTAATATGCTAAAACCATATCTCTTGCCTTGACAAAATACTTAAGATTCAAACCACTAATCTTTCTAACAATACTTTCTATCTTTTCGTCTACAACCTCAACAACTTGTTTCTGCGCCTTTACTGCGAGGTGTTGTTCTGCATGATTCTTACACGACACACTACAGTACTTACTGTTCTTATGGTGCTCATCGTTGCACACATAACACTTACTCTTCGTTTTCGCAATCATTTTTTGTCCTCACAATTTTTTTTGTAGCACTCTATCATTTCCATGATAACTTTATCGTAACTGTCACCGAGGGTACCCATTTGTTTTAGTATTTCTTTTGTGTCTTCTAAGATAGGGATGTTTGTATACTTCTTATTTACCATGGAACTGAGTAAGCATAACAACTATATAAACTTTTCGCATTGCGCTCGAAATGCTTAAAACACAAACAATTAAATAGAGGGGTCGCGTGCGACTTTATTAAAATGCCTATACTCCCCGAACACTACGAACTAGAATGGAAAGAACTATTCCAACAATGGCACAAGTCAGGAGCTGACTATAAATATTTACGGGTTAAAATTGCCCGCAACATCATATTACACAAAAAACTTCTCACCTTTGAAGATAACGAAGAAATCTACCAATACGTAGACGGATACTATCGCCCAAGCGCGGACAAAATGATAAAAACTGAGTGTAAAATAAACATTTCAACAATTACACAAGCACATATTAAGGAGATTGTTGAGCATGTTAAGGCCGTTACGTATCAGTCGAGGGATGTGTTGGATGATTTTAAGGATTTTGTTTGTTTGAAGAATACGAATATTAATACGCGTTCGTGTTCTTTGGTGAAGCATTCTCCTGATATTATTCAGTTGAGTAAGTTGGATATTTCTCATGATTTTACTGCTGATTGTCCTAAGGTGAAGAAGTTTATGGGTGAGGTGTTGAAGCCTGAGGATGTTCCTAAGGTGCAGGAGTTGTTTGGGTATTGTTTGACGAAGGAGTATCCTATTCAGAAGGCTTTTTTGATGATTGGTGCGGGCCGTAATGGTAAGAGTACTGTTTTGAATTTGTTGCGGAAGTTTTTGGGTGATGGGAACGTTTGTAGTGTGAGTTTGCATGATATTAGTGCTAATAGGTTTTCTGGTGCTCGTTTGTATGGTAAGTTGGCTAATGTGTATCCTGATTTGTCTGGAAAGGCTTTGACGGATACGGGTTTGTTTAAGATAGCGACGGGTAGTGATAGTATGGGTGCTGAGCAGAAGTATCGTGATGGTTTTGATTTTTATAATTATGCTAAGCTTGTTTTTAGTTGTAATGATGTTCCTGATAGTTATGATGATAGTGATGCGTATTATAGGCGTTGGGAGTTGATCTTGTTTCCTCATAAGTTTGAGGGTAAAGGGGACAAGAAGAATTTGTTAGCGGAGTTGACGACTCCTGAGGAGATGAGTGGGCTTTTGAATTGGGCTTTGGAGGGTCTGAAGAGGTTGAGGGTTCAGGGTGAGTTTACGAATACGGTTCCGACTGATGAGTTGAGGGAGATGTATCAGAAGATGGCGAATAGTGTTGCTGCTTTTGCTACGGATATTGTGGAGCATGATAGTTATGGTTGGATTGAGAAGGACATGCTTTATGATATATACTTGAGGTATTGTAAGAAGAATCAGATTCCTGGTAAGTATAAGGCTGTTTTTTTGAAGGATTTGCCTCGTTTTATTGAGGTTCGTGAGGAGAGAAGGACGATTAAGGGTGTGAGGGTGCATGGGGTGTCGGGTATTAATATTAGTAGTGAGAAGATTGAGGAACATTTGAGTGAGCCTCCTAAGTCTGATAATGGTGATAAGGAGTTGGTGTTTGAGAAGTATGATACTGCTGATTTTGGTAAGCAGTATGAGAGTGTGAAGCTTTTGGTGGAGTATGGTAATGGTGTTAAGGGTGTTTTGGACGTGAAGGATAGCCCTGGTTTGGTGGTGCGTTATCGGCCTGTTATTGAGTATATGAAGGCTGAGGGTGTGTTGGTTGAGAGTCCTAAGAATGTTTTTCGTGTTACTACTTCTGTGGACTAGTTTTTGGTGTGTTTTTTTGTTGCAGTCTTAATTGGTCAACCTACCCAACCTACTTCTTACCCTCAGGAAACAAAAAGGAAAAGTATAAATCGGTTGACAAATAGGGTCACCAGGTTGACCAGTAACTGACGCCCAAAACCAGCACCACAAAACACACAGTAACCTACGTTTCATGTGGAGATTCTGGGTTAATCCAGACTTTGGTGTATCATGTTGCACATGCCGCACATTTTGGTGTCTTCAGAGCATAGTGGTTCGTCATCATCAAGGCTCGCACCACATTCGTCGCAGTATGAATCACTTGTATCCATATGGTGTGCGTCTAGGTCATAATTCAAAAGTCTAAACCTCCACAAGCAATGCTAAAGACAAAGTTTTCGCCCCGGATGGGGTTTAGAGAGAAAAACGTGTTGTCCTTATTCCTTTCTGTTTTGCTTGTGGAGGAAAGAGGTGTCACCTCCAGATAGTTGATAGATGTGACCGTCATAGTTCTCGGCCGCTAGCGGGACCTCTAAAAAGTTTTGAGCTGATGAGTGTGGGTTTGGGTTGTCTTTGTTTTTTGGTGGTCAGCTCAAATTGAGTGTCTGATTGTGTGCTGCGAGCACGGTTGCCACGTACCACAAAAGTCACTGTTTTGCGTACTTTAGGATCGAAAGCTTTTATGAAACGTCTCCCGGGAATTAAGTTCACCATTATTGTCTTGTAAGGGTAGTACTCTTATTAATAATTTGTGGTGAGGAAGTTTTATTTAAATATCATGAAAACCAAAAGGTAAACTAATATGAAATATAATGAAAAAATCAATAAACTGCTTGTGCCAAAAAAAAGCCAGAAAATAATGGTACTTGATCTATTCGCAGGAAGTGGTGGTTTATCCCTTGGGTTTGAGGCAGTAGGATTTAAAACTAAAGGATATGAGATGGATAAAGATTGCTGTAAAACATATAATGAAAATTTATATGGAACGTGTTATGAAGAATTTTTAAGTCCTGAATTTAATTTTCCAAAAGCTGAGGTTATTATTGGAGGTCCCCCTTGTCAACCATTTAGTGTAAGAGGACGCCAAAAGGGATTAAAAGATTCTAGAGATGGATTCCCTTCATTCATTGCAGCCGTCAAAAAAATACGGCCTAAAATATTTATTATTGAAAATGTTAAAGGAATTATTTACAAAAATAAAGAATATTTACATCAAATAATTAGTGATCTTAAAAAAGAAGGATATATTGTTGAATATAAGATACTAAAAGCATCAGATTATGGTGTTCCTCAAAACAGAGAGAGAATAATTATTGTAGGGCATAATGGAAGTTTTAAATTCCCAATTAAAAAAGAAACTAAAATCGGAGTTGGTGTTGCACTCGAAAATCTTGAAAAGTCAGAAGAAGAACCAAGATACTTAACTAAATCAATGGATGAATATATTGCAAAATATGAAAAAGCCTCAAAATGTGTGGTTCCAAGAGATTTACATATGGACAAACCTGCGCGAACATTAACAGTCAGAAATCTAGTAGGTGCCACAAGTGATATGCATAGGATTAAGATGAAAAATGGAAAAAGAAGAAGGATTTATGTAAATGAGGCTGCCAGATTACAAAGTTTTCCAGATTGGTTTAAATTTTCTGGAAATCGCGATAGTGCATTGAAACAAATTGGAAATGCTGTTGCTCCATTATTTGCATACGAACTTGCTCTTGCTGTAAAAACATATATAAACTCTAAGAGTAATTTCAATCTAATGGGTTCATTGATTTTATTATTTCTTTAGCCACTGCGCGAATCATGTTTATTTGTACGCTGTTTCCTGTGAGTTTTTTCATTTCGCTATCTGATACGTTAATTATAAAATCTTCTGGGAATCCTTGTAGTCTTAGCTGCTCTCGAGGGGTAAGCCTTCTGATTCCGTCAACGAGTAAATAATTATGTGATGCCCCCGATCTAAGAGCGCATGAGTAATTATGTATACCTATATTTCCTGATTTGTTTTCATGCCAAATTCCTGGTCGAGGTATTGATTTGTTTTTGATTTTCCCAAGTCTTTTAACTTTTATGTTGTTAGAGGCAAAATATTTTTTTGGTACGTTTTTATGGGGTATGATAATTTCTTTAAGTTTAATTGACATTTTTGATTTTGAGGGGAATTTGAAGGGTACGTTTTGTCGGAATCCAACTATTATTGTCCTTTCTCTTTTTTGTGGTAAGTTATAGTCTAACGCATTTAGTATATGCCAGTGAACATTATATCCTGCCTGTTTTAATTTACTGAGTATTGTTTTGAAAGTCTGCCCTCGGTCGTGACTGACTAACCGTTTTACATTCTCTAAGAGAAACGCCTTGGGTTTTTTAGACAATAGTATCCTCTCGATATCAAAGAAAAGTGTTCCTCGTGTATCTGCAAAACCTTCGCCTTTACCGATTATGCTAAAAGGTTGACAAGGAAACCCTGCTAACAGTAAATCTGCTTGAGGGATTTTATTAATGTGTATTTTAGTTATATCTCCTTCAGGAATTTCATCAAAATTTGCCTGATACATTTTTTGTGCGGATTCATCCCATTCTGATGAAAATACACACTTTCCCCCTAATTCTTCAAAAGGTATCCGTATTCCCCCTATTCCAGCAAACAGATCGATAAATGTAAACTTGTAGTTTTTATCTATCATTCTTTTCTTTTTCTTGATTTTTTTTATATGTGTTGTGGTCATTTTTTCGTGTTTTTTCCGATGTTTAGGTTGTCTTTTTGTATTGTTGGGTTTAGTTCTTGTCCTGTTTTCCAACCGAGTTTTTCTATTATTTTGGTGGGCTTATTATAATAACGAGGTGAAGGTTGAAATCATGAAAACCTCCTTTTGGAAGAATCAATGGCCTTCACCCGTTTACCTACTAGAAATGAACGTAGGTTATAAAGTACCCATACTAGCCTAAGTTGTTGCTAAGTTGTTAATTGCTTGCTTGTTTGATTAATTCTAGCCATTTTTATAAGAATCCTTTTTTTCTAGGGCGAGTCATGATGCTTCTTCCTGTGAGAACTACTTCGAATTTTTCTCCTCTATCTTTTAGGGCTTGAACTTCTCTAGGGCTTGCGAGAAATAGTTTTCCTGTTGAGCCTTTTCCTTTAAATCGAACAAATGTTGCCATTATTGTGTTGTAAGGGTAGTACTCTTATTAATATTTTGTGGTAGTTGTATGTGTTCTCCGCTGAATAGTCCTAACGCGTTTTGTGGTGTTTCTACGAACATTTTTGCTTTCATGTTGCTTTCCCATGTTTTGAATGGTTTGAGACCTTTTCGGGCCTCGAGAATGAGTCCAGAGGTGTTGAGGAGATACACGTCGATGGTTCCTAGTACGAACCATGTGTGTAGTTTTACCCTCTGTTCTTCTTTCAAAACGAATAAAACATTATAAGGCTTCCTAAACATAAGTCCAGAATACAACTCCCACCACCGTCTCAACACTCTCATTTTTTTACTTTTTTTTCGACGCTGACAGTTTGTTCTGTATTCGTTATGGAGAGTAGCATTTCTTTGAAGATACGCACGAATGCTGTTTGTTCTTCTTCTGAATGATTCTTTCTTGCGTCGTTTATGATTTTATGTATGAGTATGGAAGTCATGCTTGCTTGATCCAATGGTGTTGCGTCTCTTGTTATTATTTCGCATACGGCTTTTGAGGAGTGCGAAAAGTTTTGGGCGGTGACTTTTAGGTGTGCTGGTTGTAGCATTATTATTTTTGCTTGCATTCGCGGGTTCACTTCGCGTCACCTTTTTTGTGTTTGTACTGTGCGGTGTAGACGGCATCGAGGTGTTGGGCTTGTGCATGTAGTTTTGGCTTGTTCACTAACGGATTCGTTTCTGAAGTCAATGCAGGCTTTTGCTTGGTCGATGTGTGTGCTGATGAGTTTGTCGTATTCGTTTCTTGTGAAGTTTGCTTTGCTTGTGATTTTGACGACTCCGCAGGCGTTGATTTCAATGGTGATTTTCTTAGTAAAGGGTTCTGTGTTTGTTTGGTTTTTATTTTCCATAGTTTTCTCCTGAGCAGGTAGTATGCTCGTCTTATTCTTATTTTAATGTTGTGTAGTGCTATTGCCTTTTTTTGTTTGCATATGAGTAGGCTGTTGGTGAGTTCGCAGTCCCAATGTTTACTGCTGAGTATTTCTTCTTGTATGGCTTTCCAGACGGTTTTGTCTAGTGTGTCGTGGAATGCGATGATGGGTGTGGTGTTTTTCCATAGTTTGCAGTCTAGTAGGCAGGCTTGGTAGGAGTGGTCTCCGTCTATGAACACAAAATCAGGCTTCAAACCCATTGTGCTTGCTTTGAGGCTGGTGCCTAAAACGGGGATCACGTTGTCTAGTATTCCTGCGTTTTTCATGAAGCCATCCAAACTCTTATGCGTCGCTACCCAACCCGTGCTTCCCTTATGCGGATCTACGGCTATTACGCGCCCTTTTTTGGGTTTGATGTACTCAGCTATCTTTTGTGTGGTTCCTCCCTCAAAACAGCCTATTTCGACCACTAAAGCGCGTTGTGGTAGTAAGTCTAAGGTTTCTTTCATCTTTGTCCATTCATCATCCGGTAATTTCATTCTTTTGTTGTTCTCCTTT
>Ga0098039_1000133_pt1 | contig 35421 bp, 42 predicted proteins | sample 6_EtaG_FD_75047 | JGI IMG/M metagenome (GOLD analysis project Ga0098039, IMG submission 75047) | Marine viral communities from the Subarctic Pacific Ocean - 6_ETSP_OMZ_AT15160 metaG | ecosystem: Environmental > Aquatic > Marine > Oceanic | place: Pacific Ocean | collected 2015-01-08 | reverse complement strand
TGGCCCTGTTGGAAGCTGTATGTTAATTCGGGAGGGGCGGTTGTTTGCGAGTATACAACCACTACTTATGGACAATGCCTCGAGACCTATACTACCGATGCTGGGCTGATTGAGGAAAATAACTGGTACAACATAGTATTTGTTAAGCCTGCTGGAGATTATCAAGTCGTTAAGATTTACATTAATGGAGTTGATGTCCCGTGGACAAATTCACTTTATGGAAACCACACTTATTCTACTTCGGTGGCTACCAGCACGCAACCAGCTTATATAGGAAGAAGCCTTGACGGGGATAACTCTACGGGAAACTGGATCTACCCTTGGGTGGGTCAACTAGGTCCCATACAGGTTTATACGGAAGCACTTACTTCTGCACAAGTCAAACAAAATTTCGAAGCCCAAGCACAAAGATTTCAAGTTAATCGCGGTATTATACAGAGCGGCTTGGTGTTGCATCTCGATGCAGGAAACACCGCGTCGTATCCGGGAAGCGGAACAACTTGGACCGATTTAAGTGGGAATGGAAATACTGCAATTTTGTCGGGTGGGGCAGCTTATAGTGGTGTTAATGGTGGGGTTATTGATTTTGATGGGGTGGACGGCAAAGCCCATGCAAGCAGTTTGATCCCAAATATTACAGGTAGTTATACTATAACACAATGGGTTAAGAGAAATGGTACAGGTTATGAATTTTTATGGGAAGGGAACGTTGGTGCGTCAAAGCCTGCAATTGAGGGTAATATTTTTTACCACAACAACTCTAATAGGGGCACCGTCGCAGTATCCACTACTGTATGGACTCATGTTGTTGCAATGTTTGATGGCTCTTATACTACGACATATGTTAACGGTGTACGGGCCATTCATAGTGCTTATACCACTGCTAATCCAACAGTTACCAATTTTACTATAGCAGCTAGAAATAACACTACCGCATATAATCTTGATGGCCTTGTCGGAGAGGTTTGTGTATATAATAGGGCGTTAAGTGCAGGCGAAGTAGAACATAATTTTAATGTTCAACGCGTACGATTTGGAAAATAATGGCAACAAACAGAATAACCTATGGCCAAAGTGCAATCGCTGTTTCTCAGCCTCCGGCTAACTCTGATAATACCAGTAATTTGACTGGTCTAAAAAGGGTGCAGTCAGCTTCTGTTAATTTTGCCTTTGCTAGGGAGCGTTTCAAGCAAATTGGCAGTCCTGATTATGTTGGTCAGGTTCAAGTAAAAAATGCTGATATTGGTTTAGATGTTAATTATTTTTATTCAAATGGCACCAATGAAGCGATTATGGGCTTAAATGTCAATGGAGAAGATAGTACTGCTTTAAAGTATGTAAAAAAAGAAAACCAAGACAGAAACTATTACCTATTAATGGGAACGGGTGATAACCAAGAGCCTAATATCAATTCACTTTTTAAAAATAAATTTAATGTTATGGCTTTGGGTAATGTTTTTTTAGATTCTTATTCTTTGTCTGCTGGAGTCGGATCCCCTCTTGCGGTAACGACACGTTTAAGCGCTTATAATGTTGTGATGAATCAGTATAATGATGCCACCAACGGGGAGACTATTCCTGCTATCGACACAACTAAAACAGGTCCCGGCGAACCCGTATTAAATAAAAAATATAAAATTACCCCTTCTGTTTTTCAAAATACAACAAATCGAGACGGAAACATTCATGCGGCTTTTGCTGCGGGAGACATAGAATTAATTTTAGCCGATGTGAAAGAACCGGGAATAGAGTTTACGGGCTCTTCCCCAGTTCGAAGCGCGACTATTGAGTCGATGGATGTAGGTTTTAGTATTGATAGGACCGATTTGTATGGGCTTGGGTCCATGTACCCCTATGGTAAGCGTGCTATTTTACCTATTTTAGGTACTTTAAGTTTTTCTGCGTTGGCAACAGAGTTTACAAGCGGTAATTTAAATGAATTTATATCGGGGGAGCATAATTATAACTTTACGTTTAACATTAAAGATAACTGCAGTGGGCAAACCGGATTGCAGATGGTGGTGGAAAACGCCCAGTTGGATAGCCAAGGATTAAATGACACCCTAGGGGACAACGCATCAATCACGGCGTCTTTTGGTTTTTCGATGTCGGATGTTAGCGGTCTTAAAATATCAACACCCCCTTTGATTGTCAATCAGCCTGTAAGTGCCGCCAGCAACCCTGTTACTTTGTCGGTACAGGCTACAGGGAGAACTTCCACTGATACCAGTGTTTACAATGCTGATGGGTTTAAATATCAGTGGTACTCTTTAGAGCCATTAGCAGCTATAGGGAGCAACCAGCGTACTTACACTACTTCTGCTACAGGAAATTATTATGTAGTTGTTTTTAATGAGCTAGGGGAAGCTAGAAGTAATACTTCAAGTGTAACTTAAAGTTCTATCTTTACATTTTTTGTTTCAATTACTTTAGGCTGGTCAGCTACGTGTTTTTTTCCTGTGGCTTTTTTATATTTATCGAAATGTTTGCGCTTTACTGGATCTTCGCCCGTAATAGACTCTTTCGCTCTTTGTTCGCTTAGCTGGGCCGAATAATCATGAAGGTCCCCCACGGTGCCCTTCATTTTGCCCGTGCGCTCTACAAATTGCTTATTGTCCCATGCGTCCACCTTTTTGGCGACATAGTTTCCTATGTTGACTTGTGGGGTATCATAAACGCGCCGCCATGCCTCATCTTCTCCATTTTCACCTTTGTAGGGTTTATAGTCGGCCATGGGCATTTCTACTTCTTTGGTTTCTCCCGTGGTCTCGTGTATAAAGTTATAGAACATATTGAAACGCCCAGCAGAGTGCGCAATCCCTGCTAGGCATTGTGTAATATATTACACAACCTCTACGACTTTTCCAGAGGATTTCTTGCTTCTAGGCAGTGTTATGTAAAGAATGCCGTCTTCGGTTCGGGCTTTTATTTTGTCTACATCCACGCTTTTATCAAGGGTGGTTTGACATAGTTCTTTTTTGTCGTCCTTTTTAGACAACACTCTCATAACACCGTCTAAGATTTTGATTTCGAGGCTTTTCTTATTGTGGCCCGGCACATGTACTTCTAAGAGGTACTTGTCGTCTTCTTTTGATAGGTGGGCGCTGCGGCTATCGCAATGACTCCACACGTGTGGGTAAAACTCTGTATCCATAATATCTGTCGTTAAATCTTCCAGCCATTTTACGAGGCCAAAATTACTTCTTGTATTTATCATATATGCTTTATATAAGCAGATCCTATGCCAACTTTAAAAACACTTATTTACTGGGGTTTTTGGTATGTTTGGGACAAAAGGGCGCGACAATTTTTTATGTTGGGCGCACTCATTGGGTCATCATGTCCCAGTGGGTCATCTCTTACCACCAAAGTATTCTACCGCATGCCCTTCTGAAACTAGCATTTTGTTGAAATTTTTCTTTTTGTTGGGGCTATGTATAATACCGAGGATGCGGCCATATTTTCCTTTTTTATCTAATTCTGTTTTGATTATACATTTATTGTCGCAAGCATCAATTAAGGTCTCTAGGCGATCTTTAGCAGCTAGTCCTTTTTTCTTTTCTTCTAAGTCCCGAGTACGACATTCTGGGGTGTTTATACCATGAAGACGGACTCTTTCTTTTTTAAAAGTGCTAAACCCTACATCAATAAGCACATCAACGGTATCGCCGTCTACCACTCGTAAAACTTCGGCGTGATATTCGTACATCAATCAAACAGGTTGGCCCAAAATCCTTTCTTAGGAATATCTTCTGGGTTTTTGTTCGCTCTTTCTTTGGCTATTGTGAGTTGATGTTCTGTAAATAAGAGGCACCGCTCTTTTTTGTTGCTGTCTTCAACCCATATGGCGTAATACTGATCGTTAGCGCCAAATTTTTTGCCTTTATTGTTAACAGCTATAATTTTACCTTGTTTTATTTTTGCCATTTTATTTATTATTGTCAACCGACAAATACCCCCCGGTATTGTCTTTTTTAACACTAATTACTTTTAATATTTCATCTACAGTTCGTTCGTAGGTAAATTCTTTTTGGAGTTTTAAGCCTTCTGTGTTTTTAGTAGAGCTTAGTTCTACAGCTTTTTCCATAGCAGATACCACTTGGTTCTCGTCGAAAGAATACATAGACCCTTGGTTAAACGGCGCTCCTTTATAAAAAAACAGGCTATCATAAATATCTTCTTTTTTATCTACTGGTAACAGGATGGAGTTTTGGTCGGTTGCCCATGATTGGTGGCCGGTATGATTAGAGACGATAGACCATTTTCCTAAGGCTGTCGCATTGAAGGATGGCAGGTTCCACCCTTCAGCTCCGCTTAAGCCAGTTAAGTCAATATCGGCGGAGTTTAAGAGGTGGTTGACTTCGGTGTTTGTTTTAAGGTGAGGGAGAAAATTGATGTTGCTGTATTGTTTTCCGTCTACCAGCTGGGTTAGAAGGGCTGTCATTTGCTCTCCTTTGAGGAATGGGTTGGTGATACAGCACGTTAGGAGGTATCTATTGTCGTTACCATATTTTTTTAGCCATGTTTGGACGATTTCTTTTGTGTGTTTGCGCTTTTCATATTTACCCATCAGCACAAAGTGTATTTTGTCCTCTACGCTTTTTTTGTCGTTTTGATGGGTGACAAAATCGGGATCAAAGCCAATAGGAAGAAAGGATACATTCTCACATCCTATTTGTTTGAAAGAATTAACTGCTACGGGGGTGGTTAAAAAAGTGTGATCTTGAAAATTAACTATATTCTTTTCTATAAAAGTTGGGGTTTCAAGCTCATAAAAAGTTAACAAAAATTGCTTGGCCGATATTCTTCTGTGCGCCCCATTAAGATGCCAAAGGGTGAGAGTGGGAGTGTCTTTGTCTAGGTTGTGAAGTTTATATTCACTACATTGTTCTATCCATTTTTTAAAGTCTTCTGGAAGTTTATTAAAGGCGCTTAAATCACGTTGGTCACCTCGAGGAAAAAGGCTAACTTTTATTTTGCGCTTAAAAAGTTCCCGTAAGATATTTACGCCAACGTTTCCAAAAGAGAGGTTATTAATAGGAATATCGGCTATCAAGTTCATTTTCTTTTAAGGTTTTTCTGATAATTTTTATTGCAGAGTTATGGATGTTGATACACCCTTGAATGCTCATTTTTAATTCTTTTCCAACTTTTTGCCACGGGGTAAGTTTGTTGAATTCGGGGTCCACATATCTTATTTTAAAAATACGCCGTACTCTCTCGTCTGGGTGTTTTTCAATGATCTCAAAAATTTTACACAAAAGAGATTCGCTGATATAGGGGTTGTATTCTCCTTTTTCCTCGGGAGCAGTATTTTCAAATGCAAATTCACTTTGGGGGGACGCTGCTAATAGATATTTTTTGTTTTTATGGTGCTGGTTTAAGCATAGCCATTTTGCTTCATTCCCCAGAAAGGTACTAAATTTAGCACCTCTGTTTTCGTCATATTTAAGGCCCGCATTATAGATGTAGTATTGTATTTCGTCGATAATATCTTGCTTGTGACATGTAGGGGAATTATTAGGGACATAATTGTTAACAATGTTTAAAAAAATTCCAGAATGTCTATCGACCAACTCTTGAAGGGAAGCCTCCGCTTCAATGTCGTTTTTTAGGTTAGCAGTTAGTTCTACGTCTGTTTGCTTGTGTATCATTTAAAAATTTTTTAACTTCCTCGGGCCCAGTGTGATCAAAGTCCTGTAGATTATCCCAAAAAAAAAGAAAATTTACACATTTTTTTTAATTTTTTTGTGTGTTTTTCCTCGTCATCGTTTATGGGTCCCACACCCTCTCTTTCTATGTAGATGGTTGCACCCCCTAGGGAGTGAATCCATTTTACTTCGTTTTCGAATCTGACGTCAGGTATGATGGTTTTTATCCCTTGGGACCTATGTATAACGCGCACGTTGTGCATTTTTCGGATCCAATACTCACTATCTATTTTATTTCGGATTATTTGGGTTCCCCAACATACTAAGAGGGGGCGAATAATCTCTTTTTCTTTTGGGTCTTCTGTAAACGCGCTAATGTTAAGGCGCGATTGTAGAAAAGAGTCCACATCTTTTTTAAGGTAGTACGCAAAAGACGTTATTTTACATAGGTCGCCTTTTTCTTGCATAAGTTCACTGAGAATAGAGGCCATGGCATCCTTTCCGGTACGCGCAAAACCGATAATCCCGATTAATTGATGAGAACAAAGCATTATCTCCCGGTGCTTCCAAATCCTCCCAAGGCTCTTTGAGAGGGGGGGACGGTGTCAGAGAAATTCAAGAACGGATGGTTGTGCATGCACCAGATTAGCTGGGCTATTTTATCTCCTTTTTGATAAATTTTCTTGATATTAATTTTCATTCCTTGAATCTTCCCGTCTTTTAGAATAAGGTCGTCAGGTTGCATGATATACCTAAATCTTACCTTGATAGTATCTCTAAAGCCAGAGTCAACAATTCCAACTGAATTAGCTAGGGCTAAGTTGTATTTTGAAACGCTGCTTCTCGGGTAAACCATCGAATAAAATGAGATGTCATCTATAGGGGCAACGGTTAATTTGGTGTCATACTCTATGTAATCGATACTCTTATAAGTTGCCTGTAACGTTTGGTTTTTGCCTATAGGTTCACCTGATACCTTAGGGTTTTCTCGTGCGAATAGATCATATCCAGCGTCCCCCTCGTATTCGGGCCGTTTAATCGAAGGCTCTTCCGGATTCTGCTTAATGTAAACTTCCATAGTTATTAATATAATACAGGATTTACCTCATGTCAAGCTTTTTTTTCCATTTTTTGAATTATTTCGTCTAATTGTTTAGAAAGCTTATGTTTTCCTATGTCTGCCAATACGGAGGGAACATAAAACATGTCGAATTCTACTTGATCTGTTTCTATTAGGCGTTTCTGTTGTAGCCCAGAACAATTAATTACCTTCACGCAGGAACTTAGATTTAAATTATCTCCAAATACGTCAAAAGCTTCCTCAAAAGCTTCCCCGGCAGCCTCAATCGCATCTTTTGCTAACACAACCGACTCCCAGTCACTGCTAGAGACGTAATAGAGTTTTTTGTCTTGATTTTCTAGTACTCTAATCATAGAATCATTTTAGCTTAAAATATTCAATATGTCAAGCAAATATCCTAGCGTAACTTGCTACTGCCCAATATTTAAGGGAGGGGAGTTTGTTGAAGGGTATATGGAAGACATGCTGTGCCAAACCATTTTTAAAGAGGTGAATTTTTTTATGTTGGATTGCGCTTCCCCTGATAATGAAGCGGAAGTGATAACTAGCTATGCCAAATATCCCAATATCACCTACCTAAGGCTAGAAAAAGACCCGGGGCTCTATCCCGCATGGAACGTTTGCATCACGCATACAAAGAGCGATTTATTAACCAATTGGAATATTGATGACAGGAAATCACCATGGTCTTTGGAGGTCATGAGAGATTCTTTGGTTTTAAACCCTGATATTGATTTGGTTTACGGAGATACTATTGTTAGTACCACCCCTAACGAAGATTGGAGTGTTCTTCAATCTAAGGAGTTGTATATTTGCAACGAAACCCACGATTGGACAGACCTTCTGAGAAATAACAATCCGCACTGTATGCCTATGTGGCGTAGAACTATCCATGATCGCTTTGGTTATTTTAATGAAGAATATAAAACAGCCTCAGATGCCGATTTATGGCTCAAAGCCGCCAAAGCAGGATCTAAAATGAAAAAAATTGATAATATAGTGGGCATTTACTATCATAATCCAACGGGAAGGTCGAGTGACCCCGCCACCCTCAAGGAAATGGTCAACGAAGTTAATGAAATGAGAAGAAAATACGAACCTGACTACAAATCTTCCCACGAAATAAAACAATCACCATGAAACTAAGCACCGTATCAGCCGTTACTAAAAGCTGCCTCAAAGATTTTCTTTTAATGAAAAAAACTATTGAACAGCATCACTTTGTGGAATTTTACTTGGCTGTTGATGATTTTTGTTATGACTACCTTCATGAAAATTTCAAGGATGTTAAGTGTTTTAAGTTGATAAAAACAGAAAACGCAGACCATGTCTCGCAGTCACCCCAACAGCAGGCTGATTTTATTGAGATCATTAAAGCAAAGTTCACTGTCGCAAAAGAAGCTTTTAAAGATTCTAATTTTATTTTTTGGTGCGATGTGGACCATATCTTTTTTAATCCTATGGAGAGTCAAATCTTAGAGTTGATCGACAAGGGATTAGTAGACGCAGCAGTTAGTCCGCACTATTCAGATGGATTCGCAGACGAAAAAACAGTTGGCTATTATAACTGTGGCTTTGTTTTAATTTCTAACCCTGCATTTCTAGCAACATGGGAGGATTTATTCCTACGGCATAAGCAACTGGGGCTTTACTATGAACAAAAACCACTTGAAGTAACAACAGAATTGTACACAACCATAACGCTCCCCATTAACTACAATGTTGGATGGTGGAAATTTCTAGGGCCTAACGCTCAAACAAGATGGGATTCTATTAATTTAAAAGGCGAAGACTTAAAAATGTTGAATAACCCTTTAATAAATTTTCATTTTCATTATTTTAGGGACAATAATCATGCTTTCGACCAACAAGCATTCAAACAATCAGTAAAAGAGATCTTCAGTAAAAGAGAAAAAAAAGGAGACGATTTAGTTTTTTATGAAATTGAAAGACTAGAGCCATTCAATCCGTGAAAATTTTAAAAGGACAGGTTTCATGGTGCGACAGCTTTCAAGAGCTGGCTGACCTTTGGGAAGAAAAAGGTTATTGCGAGACAGCACCCTCCTCGAACAAGTTTTCATGGGCGCTACAGGAAGAAAAACCTACGGTATTATTGCACGAATATGACCGGGTAGAAGACATCCCGCTTGCTCCTACTTGGGATATCGAACATGATGCGGCTCTCTTCGCTAACGCTCAACACCCCTCAGGAAAACCGTGGATATATTGGCCGCGTCACATTCGTGTGGTTACGGAACTATTAAAAGAAGGAGTATTATCTTACGACGAAAGAGATTATCATTCTATGTTTGTGGGGGCAGCAGAAAACCCTGTTCAATATGTTAATAGAACTAAATTTGACTGGAGATTAGCTGTAGACTACTTTGATTTCTCTGTAAACCTTTTTTCAAAGCAACCTCACAAATATTCTAACTTAGAATTTTTAAAATTAATTCGTCGCACTCGTTTTGGTCTTTCATTAGAAGGTTATGGGCCGAAATGCCAACGAGACATAGAATACATGGCAAACGGAGTGGTGCCCATTTTTACATGGAATGCTTTTAATGATTATCACAATCCCCTTGAAGAAAATGTTCATTACCTATATGGGCGCCACCCACGCGAAGTTAAGGAAAAAATAGCGGCCACAAGCAAGGAAAAATGGCAAAAAATGTCGCATAATTGCATCGAATGGTTCAATAAAAACTGTTCCATAGAGGGGTCTTTTAAAACAACAATGGAAATAATTGGTAACTAAAAAAAATTTTCCGAAAGAAATCAAAAACATAGTGGACTATACATACAGATGAATAAATATTTTTTAGTAATAGCTAGATACAAAAACGAAAAACAAGAAATTTTTGACAACCATATTAGCCCTATCAACCAAAAGTATTGCGACAAGCACGGGTTTGAGTATGTGGTTATAGGGAACGAGGAGCCCCTAGAGCTGCTTCGAGATAATCCAACATGGTGGAAATTTACCATTGTTCAAGAGTGGATTAAAAGTGGGCGCGTTAAAGAGGGGGATATTGTGACTCATTTTGATGCTGACATGGTTATTGTCAAAGACGATAAGCCCTATCAGACAGAAAAAAGCTTTTCTTACGCTATAGATAACGGCAATACACACTGTATGGGTAATTACAGCATTACAGTTAACGAGTGGAGCATCGACCTAATCAACCGCATTCTCAGTGAAGACCTTTATCAAAAACTAAAAGACACCGATCACTGGCAAAACTTTCGAGAACAGGCGGCGTGGTACACATTAAGTGGAATCCTCCCTCATAGTTGGGTTTCCTTTTTTGACATGCCTAACTACGGTTTTCATTCTACAGTTTCCCCTGATCTTTGTTACAGTTTAGAGGATTTGGATAAACATGTTGAAATACGAGGGCCCGAATGGGATACCACGTTACTGGCTGAAGAGGCAGCCGACCCCGTCAGCCAAGCTCTCCAAAAATATAATATAGTCAAAAGCAAAAAAGAAGATACTATAGTACGCCATTTCGCTGGAGGACAAACATGGGATCCAGTCTATTTTAATGTGAAAAAATGAAATCCGAGCCTCCAAATTCCTCTGAGCCATTAGGAGCTAAAGAAGTTATAGAAAAAATAAAAGAAATAGCTCAATGTAGCAACGAAGAGGCCAAACACCTCTTTCATTACGCTCGCGAACACGGAGAGTTTGTTCATAATAACATAAGATTTGAGTTGACACGAGAAAACGTCGCGAAGAATAGGGAAGCTTGGCGCAATGCCTTTTCTCAAGATTTGGTTAAGTTTAAAAAAGACAATCAAAATATATTCATAGAAACAGGAACAGGCAACGGGGACGGGGTTTCAGCTGCCCTTGAGGCGGGATTTACCAAGGTTTATTCTATAGAGCTCAATCCAATGTTGTCTGAGCGAGCCTCGTTTGCTTTTAAAGATGACCCGGTAGAAATTGTTACAGGGTCCTCTTGTGAAGAGTTGCCCAAGCTTTTTAAAAAAATCAGAGAACCCTTTTTTTTATGGCTAGACGCCCATTGGTCCGGGGGCCTCCATATTGGAGAAAAAATGGGCAGCTATCTCCCTAAAGAGCTGGCGGCTATTGCCGCCTGCAACCTTGATTTTGAAGATCATTCTATATTAATTGATGATATGAATCACTACAAGGATGAGAAGGACTTTATTACTTTAATAGAAATCTTATTGCGTACTATTAAAAAAAACGCCTCCCCTCAGCTCTATGATTCTCCCTCTGAACACACTTTTATGAAAGCCCTTTAACTAGTTATGATTATTTCTCACCGTTACAAATTAGCCTTTTTTTGCCCCGTCGGAAACTGCGGGACATCGTCCATTCAAAAAACCCTATTGCCTTATCACGACGATCCTTTTATTAAAAATAAATATGAACCAAATTTTAGGCATTTTCTGAACGATCCTAGTCCTTTTGGACTTCCGAGAGATTACGAAGGATTTGTCGCCAAAATCGAAGAAAATCCGCAGGGGCTCATTGTTAGCAAACACATTTCCCCTTATTATTTTAGGGAACAAGCTTCGCAACTTGAGTTTTTTAACGTACAAGAACTGGATTCCTATGTCAGTGTGGCTGTTACACGCAACCCTTGGGATTGGGTGCTGGCAGTTTTCCTCAAAAATTGCACCACCAAAAAATGCTTTTACGACGAAGCTCTTCAGGCTTGCCGCGACCCTGAATGTATCAAATATTCACCTTCGGCCGGGGAAGTTGGGGAGCGGAGACGACAATTCTTTGCAACCGAAAACAACTTTACAGAAAAAGACGTCCGAAAAACGCTCAGCTACCTACACAAAGCTTACAAGGCGAACGCTATTGAGTATCCTTCGTGGAATTCAGAGAAAGAAGGCTTTTCTCAAGGCATCAGCTATAAAGATGCAGACCATTATTCCTTGATTAATCACTTCATTAAATTCGAAAACCTCAGCGAGTCTTTTAATCAAGTCTTAGAGCGCGTGGGTATTCCTCCCCTCCCCTTAAGTCACGATCAAAATAATAAAAACAAAAGTCAAAAAAAATATTCAAAACACTACACAGAGGGGGCTCGCAAAGCTGTTGAGGAGGCTTTCGCAGCGGATTGCGAAGAGTTTGATTACTCTTTTTAGGTAAAAAATATGGATAGTTCATTAAAAATATCGTTTTGTGATTTTTGGTTGGATTTTCAACCTTCTAATAATTTTTTTAAAGATTTGTTCGAAGATATTTACGGAAACATTACTGTTACCGATCCCGACGCCGCTGACATTTTATTTTTTGGGCCTTACGGCCAAGAGCATCGGCGCTTTAATAAAGACAATATTATAAAAATATTTTATACAGGAGAAAACGAACGTCCTAATTTTGACGAATGCACATATTCGCTTTCTTTTGACTTTGAGGATTATAACAGCAGAAACATTAGATTACCTTTGTGGTTTTTGCAATTTGATTGGTACAATAAGAAGGGATACATTAACCCTGAATTTATTTTACCCTTAAACAAGATAGACCAAAACGAATATATAGATACCGCGAAAACAGAGTTTTGTGTTCTGGTAAATAATAATTTATTTTCTAACAGAGCGGACTGTGTTGAGGCGCTGAGTCCCTATAAAAAAGTTCAGTGTTTTGGAAAGCCTTTTGGCAATTGGTTTTACGGGGAGTCTAAAAAATATGAAACATTTTCTCATTATAAGTTTTCTATTTGTTTTGAAAATTCAGTAGCCCCCACGGGAGGTTATTATACCGAAAAGCTGATTCACGCCAAATGTTCTGGAACCCTTCCTTTGTATTACGCTGACGAAAAAGTTTCTGAAGATTTTAATCCCAAAAGTTTTCTTAATTTGAATGACTATGAATCAATGGATGATTTTGTAAAACATGTAATTGAAATAGATCAAAACGATAATCTTTATACTAAAATAATTAACGAACCCCTTTTCCATGTCAACCCCCAACGCTCGGACCTAGAAAATTTAAAGTCCAAAATCAAGGAGCTATTCAAATTTTGAAAGCGTTAATTACAGGGTCTTCTGGCTTAATAGGAAGCCAAGCTGCTTACTTTTTTTATCAAAAAGGTTATAAGATATACGGTATCGACAATGATATGAGGTCTTATTTTTTTGGTGCCGAAGGGTCTAATCAAGATAACCTCACAGCCCTCAAAGGAAAGCTGGCATCTCAATACGAGCATTTTAATATCGACATAAGAGACTATGAAAAGGTAGAGGAGATTTTTAAAAACAATTGTTTTGATTTGATTATTCACACGGCCGCTCAACCATCTCACGACTGGGCGGCCAAAGAACCTTTGACTGATTTTTCAATTAACGCAACAGGTACGTTAAATTTACTGGAGCTAACTCGCCTCTACAATAAAGACGCCACCTTCATTTTTACGTCTACCAACAAAGTTTATGGAGACAGACCTAATCGTTCCTACGAAACAAAAGAAAGCGATAAAGGATACAAAAATTTGACTATCAAAGAGGAGGACACTCGCTACCAAGGCTATTTCGTTGAGCCCGCTTACCCCTCCTCGATCATTCTTCCGGTGGCACGAATAGACGAAACAATGCCAATAGACCAATCAAAGCACTCTGTTTTTGGAGCATCGAAGGTGGCGGCTGATGTTATGTGTCAAGAATACGGGCGTTATTTTGGAATGAATGTTGGGATTTTTCGGGGAGGGTGTTTGACTGGACCCAATCACTCGGGCGTAGAGCTTCATGGATTTTTAGCTTATTTGATTAAATGCGTTGTGCAAAACAAGCCTTATAAGGTTTTTGGGTACAAAGGAAAACAGGTTCGAGATAACATTGATTCGCACGACCTCATTGATATGTTTTGGCACTTCCACCAGTCCCCTCGCCAAGGGGAGGTTTACAACGTGGGAGGAGGGCGCCAAAACTCTATTTCAGTATTAGAGGCCATTACCCATACTAACCAAATAGCAGGTACCTCTTATACTAATTATTCTATATTGCCCCAAAACCGCAGCGGGGATCATGTGTGGTACATATCGGATCTTTCAAAATTTAGATCTCACTATCCCGACTGGAAAATTAAGTACCCACTGCAGAGAATTATAGAGAGCATCGTTAAAAACCACCATGAGACTAAACACGGATAAAATTTTCATCATCCATTATACGCCGTTAAAAAAACGCAAGGAAAAAATGGACTCCCAGATGAGTACACTTGATAATGAACATTTTTATATAGAGGAATTTGACAAGGAGAACCTAAGTTCGGAGCTTATTTCAGGCTACTACGATACGAGACAAGAGGCTCACGATAACAAAATTGCTCCCTTGTGGGACCCAAACATTCACACTTATCGACGCTTAAATAATGCAGAGCTCTCTTGTACTATTAAACATATAGAAGCCATAGGGAAGGTAGGGAGGGAATGCCCCAATCACGGGTTAATTCTTGAAGACGATGCACTGTTAGAGGATAATTTTGCCGAGTCATTTAATTTTTTCTTAAGCAAGACCCCAAAAGATTGGGATGTTATTCTCATGGGGGCCGGCTGTGGGGAATGGTTCATTAACCACAAGCTTGAAGGGGAACAGCCTGTTTTTACCTCGGATTCTCTGGGTTCTCCTAGCATCTTTAAGGCGCCCCACCCTGCCACCAATTGTGCGGAGGCTTACCTTATTAAGCCTCAAGCTGCTACCCAAGTATACCAAGGGGCCGTACCTTTTAATCTCGTAAGTGATTGGGAAATGGCTTACCAGTTTTATAAACTTGACCTCAATGTGTATTGGTGGACCCCCCCTCTTGTTACACAGGGGTCCAAAGACGGTACCTATTATTCCACTTTAGACGAAGGACAGAGAAGGTGAACCTAAAACCCAAGGTAGCTTTCTGTAAATTTGCGGGACTCGCCTCTGGAGGGATCGAGAAGTACCTTCAGTCTTTTGCGATGATGCTCAAAGACGAAGGATACGAAGTAGATTACTATTACACCAACGCCGCGCCCATCAAAAACACGAGCTGGGTTCACCCCCCAAACGATAGTTTAAGAAAAAAAATAGTAGAAGACTATGGTATTAAAACCATAAAAGTAGAAGTAGGCTACAGGGTCCACAATACATGGCATGAGAGCAATTTTTTTGATGTTTTTGACGAATCAAAATATGATTTGCTAATTACAGGTGGAAACGGAGAGCCCGAATATCCTTATACCGAATTAAACAATATCAAGATTGTACACACGGTCCATGGCGACCACGTATTCAACAAGGGGAACATAGTTAAATCAGTATTAATTTGTAACTGGCAAGCCCAAAGGTGGCTCAAAAACGGTGGGGAGAAAAGTAAGCTTGAAATAATCCCTCCTATTGTTAAAAATCCCGAAACTTACCCTACAAACTTTAGAGAAAAACACAACATCCCTCAAGACGCATTTGTTTTTGGGATGCACCAACGAGATGATCCTCATATTTTTCATCCAGTATGTTTATCTGCTTTCTCAGCGCTTCCGCAAGACAACAGTTATATGGTGATAATGGGCGGCAGTAATCTTTACAGAGAGTTCGCAAAAGATCTGCCCCCAGCTAAACAAAAAAAAATCATCTTTGTAGATTTTTGCTCTGATGCCCTAGAAATACATAATTTTTTAGACAGTATTGATGTTTATGCACACAGTCGACTTGATGGCGAGGTGTGTTCCGCCGCAATAATAGAGGGAATGTCTTACGGGAAACCCGTCGTTAGTTGCCCCGGACAAAACAATGGCCATGAAGAACAAATAAAAGAGTGTGGATTTTTTTGTAACACCATCGAAGACTATACAAAAGCCCTACATCTCCTATCAACCGATAATGATGCCTATAAAAAAAGTTGCGCAAAAACACAGTTGAAATATAATAATATATATAGTTTTTCATCAGTTAAAGAAAAAATTAAGACAATGATAAATAATACAATATGAATACCCACCTTGACCCGATCTTTCTCGGTGAGGTATACACAACTTATCGTCAGTGCTTAGAGCTGATGGGTATTAACTGTACCTTAGGCTGCGACGCACCAGAAGAACTGCAGCACATTAAGAGTGGGGAGCAATTTTTTGCTGAAGGAAACCTTAAGCATTTAATAAAAGATACTCCTATTATTTTTGACGTGGGAGCAAACGAGGGACGTTATGCAGAAATGATCAGCTCTGTGTTTCCCCGCGCATCCCTTTATTGCTTCGAACCTCACCCAAAAAGCTTTGAACGCTTAAAACAAAGAGGGGTCGACGGTATTTTCTTAGAGTTAGCTTTAGGGGAAGAAGAGAAGCCATGCACTCTTTTCGAAAGGGTGGATTATCCTGAAGGGTCCGAGATGGCGTCTGTTCACGAAACGGTTATTACCGAACTGCATGGTGTGGACAGCATTAAAATAGACGTAAAGATGCAAACAATAGATAACTTTGTTAGAGAGAATAATTTATCTCAAATTGATTTTCTCAAAATAGATGTAGAAGGGCACGAACTAGGGGTTCTCCAAGGAGCGCGCCAAACCATAGCTGCAGGGAAGTTAAAGGTTGTGCAATACGAGTTTAACCATCCTAATATAGAAAGCAAGGTGTTTATGCGAGATTTTCGAAAAGAACTTAAAGATTATCAGTTTTTTCGGTTGGTAGAGCAAGGTGTCCTCCCCCTCCTAGACCATCCTATTTTTCAAGAAATTTTCGGTTATCAAAACATTGTTGCGGTCCACAACTCTTTGAGCCTTAAAGTTCCCTATGCACGCACGTCTCGTGAAACACATTTTATTCCTCAGCATTTGTCCGGATAATCCATCAACCCAAAGAAACCATGTATAAAGAAGAAAGCACCACTGTCATAGAAGAAAGAGCCAAAAAGCTCTATCCAAATTGTTTATTTAAAAAATCTTTTAACGACGGTGATTTAGGGGGCTGTAATGTAGAGGGGGACCCCGCTACCCACTACCCTATTATGTGGGACTATCTCGTTGATTTGTTAAATGTTAAAAGTATTGTAGACATAGGGTGTGGGTTTGGTTATTCGTTGGATTTTTTTAAAAATCATATGGGACTTGATGTTATAGGGGTAGAGGGGAGTGTTAAAGTAAAAGAAATTGCTTTAAATACGGATTTGATTACCGTACATGATTATTGCGAAGGTCCTTTTAAATTAGATTCTCCCCGGGACTTAGCTTGGAGCTCAGAATTTGTGGAGCATGTTGGGGGAGAATTTGTAGAGAACTTTATAGAAACGTTCAAGTGTTGTAAGTACACAGCGCTAACCTATGCGTCTCCGGGCCAAACCGGACACCACCACGTCAATGAAAATACTGAAAATTATTGGATTGAGTTGATGGCTCAACACGGACTTATGTGTGACGAGCATTTAACTTTAAAATTACGACAGAAGACCCACGAAGATTTTGTTGACCCCCGAAGTCCAGTGGATCAGTCACCGGTTAGTGATTGGACCTATCCTTATCACTTTTCTTCGAAAGGATTGTTTTTTAGAAATGACATATTGTTTTGATTTAGATGAAACCATTTGTTATTCTTCGTCTTCGGGGCCGCGCGACTATTCTTTAGCTCAACTCTATTCCCCTGTCGTAGATCAAATCAACAAGCTCTACAAGGAGGGGCACACGATTACCATTTTTACCGCACGCGGAGGGACTTCGGGTAAAGATTGGCATGGGGTTACAGTAGCTCAATTAAAATCATGGGGCATCAACTATCACACTCTTATAGATAAAGGGAAGCCCCACTTTGATCTTTTCATAGATGACAAAGCAATTAACGCTCACGACTGGAGAAAACAAAACAACTCCAAAATAACAGGCTTTGCGGCCAGCACCTTTGACCTCCTACATGCCGGACACTGCCTCTATCTGAAAGACGCAAAAAGAATTTGTGATTATTTAATCGCGGCCCTGCAAACAAACCCCACCCTAGACAGACCTGAAAAAAATAAACCCATACAAACAACCAAAGAAAGGCGAACGCAGCTTGAGGCCTGCAAATATGTTGACGAAATCGTCGAATACTCCTCGGAAGAAGATTTAAATAATATTTTAAAAAAAATTAAACCGGACATAAGAATTTTGGGTTCAGATTGCAAAGCAAGAGGCTGGATGACAGGACAAAAATATTGCTCTCAAATCTACTATCACTCACGAGATCATAATTGGTCAAGCACAGAGCTCATTAAGCGAATAAAAAATTCTTGATAAAGTGCCTTTTGGTTACATAATCTGCGTATGGTTAAATCTTTAGTTACAGGAGGCTGCGGCTTCATCGGATCTCACATCGTAGACAAATTGGTGTCAGTAGGGCATGAAATTGTTGTTATTGATAATGAAAGTGCGGAGTCAAATGATAAATTTTTTCATAACAATAATGCTCAATATACAAAGGCCTCAATAACTGATTACGACGCGATAGAACCCCTCTTTCAAGATGTCGATTACGTTTTTCACTTGGGAGCCGAATCTAGAATCCAACCCACTCTTGAAAGGCCCCAAGACGCCTGTATTACCAACTTTGTGGGGACTTGTAACGTATTACAGGCCGCACGAACACATAAAATAAAACGGGTTATGTATTCTTCGACTTCCTCAGGATATGGTTTAAAAAATAAAATCCCCCTGAGAGAAGACATGGAAAGAGACTGTCTGAACCCCTATGCTGTAACCAAGGTTGCGGCTGAAGATTTAGCTCGAATGTATTATACTTTATGGGGACTTGAAACCGTTATTTTTCGTTATTTTAATATCTACGGGGAGCGAGAGCCAACTAAAGGGCTGTATGCTCCCGTCGTGGGGCTTTTTCTTAAGCAGAAACGCAACAAGGAAGCCTTAACTGTTGTTGGCGATGGCTCTCAGAGAAGAGACTTTACGCACGTCGAGGATGTTGTGCAAGCAAATATGCTAGCTATGCAAAGCGATAACGAACAGATTTTTGGGGAGGTTTTTAACGTAGGCAGCGGTTCCAATTGTTCGGTTTTAGAGCTTGCGAATATGATTAGCGATGAGCACGTTTTTCTTCCGGCGCGACCCGGCGAGTCTAAAAACACCTTGGCGGACATATCAAAAGCTAAGCGCCTATTAGGATATGAACCTACAGTCAGAATAGAAGAGTGGATAAAACAAAAAATTACATCCTCAAATACTTAAGTCAAGTTAAAGAGATTTGCGATACAGTAGACGTCGATGACGTGGGAGCCCTAATCGACGGGCTTAAAGATTTAAAAAAACAAAAAGGTCGCCTCTTTATTTTAGGGGTAGGAGGGAGTGCTGCCAACGCCTCTCATTGCGTAAACGATTTTAGGAAAATTTTAGGAATAGAAGCCTACGCTCCTACAGATAACGTAGCAGAACTGACCGCTCGGATTAACGATGAGAGTTGGGAGGATTGTTTTGCCAACTGGCTTCAAGGGTCTTACCTAAATAGCAACGACGCTTTACTAGTTCTGTCGGTAGGGGGAGGGAGTGACACTACATCCCAAAATCTTGTTCGGGCAATTCGGTACGCTAAACAGCAAGGTTCAAAAGTCTATTCTATAGTAAGCAGAGGAGGAGGGTACTCCAAAGCTTATTCTGACGCTTGTGTCATGATTCCCGTGGTAGACGATACCCTTGTTACTCCTCACGCAGAAGAATGGCAAGGCGTGATATGGCATTTATTAGTAAATTACGATTATGAAAATTAAAACATTTTTAGACGGGGCTAACCTCGAGGAAATTCTTCAACATAAGAACTCCGATCAGATTAGCGGTTTCACCACAAACCCTAGCTTAATGAGAAAAGCTGAAGTAAAAGACTATATGGAATTTGCGCACACCCTTGCAGAAAAAATACCTAAAGAAAAACACGTTTCTGTGGAGGTTATAGCGGATGAGCTCGAGGAAATGGAGAGGCAGGCGACAATCATTTCTTCTGTTTCAGAAAATTTCTATGCTAAGATTCCCATCAGCAATACCAAAGGGGAATCCACCGGACCTATCGTCAAAAACTTAGGAGAGAAAGGGGTTAAAGTCAACGTAACAGCTGTTATGACAGTAAGACAAGTGAAGGATCTATCTAATTATTTAAGCCTCACCACCCCATCAGTGGTATCTGTTTTTGCTGGCCGAATTGCCGACACAGGAATTAACCCCGCTTCTACGATGACAGCCTGTAAAGGTATACTCCAACTGAATCCTGTTTCTGAACTTTTATGGGCAAGCTGTCGCGAAACATACAGTATTTATCAAGCAGACGAACTGGGGTGCAATATCATTACAGTTCCCTCAGGTCTATTAAAAAAACTCCACCTACAAAATAAAAACCTAGAAGAATACTCCCTAGAGACTGTGCAGGATTTTTATAAGGACGCGCAGGAAGCAAACTATTCCTTATGATTCTGTCTCGCTCCCCATACAGAATTACACTAGGAGGGGGAGGTACAGATCGACCTTCTTTTTACCAAAAGCATGGAGGGTTTGTAGTGTCGATGGCTATTGACAAGCATATCTACCTAACCCTAAAGCCCGACTATCTAGAGCCCCAGATTAAGGTTCGTTATTTAAGAACGGAGGTTGTTGATTCTTTAGAGGACCTAGAACACGAAAGGGCTCGTGAGGCCTTAAAAGCCCACGGCTTACAGAGATCTATTGAAATTAGCAGCTGTGGGGATGCCCCGGGCAACACAGGGCTAGGGTCTTCCGGAAGCTATCTAGTAGCTCTTTTGAATGCCATACGTCATTATAAAAAAGAGCAATGCTCTCCTCAAGAATTAGCTGAAGAGGCATGTGAGATAGAGATAAACCGTTTAGGCTATCCGGTAGGAAAGCAAGATCAATACATTTCAGCTTTCGGAGGGTTAAGGGTTTTAGATATAGCCCCCACAGGAAAAGTAAACGTTAAAAATGTGCGTCTTGAATATGGGTCCCTTTTAGAGCTTCTTAATAACTTACATATTTATTTTTTAAAAAAGAAAAGAAACGCCTCTAACATTCTGTCTAAGCTTGACGCACCCAACCAAGGCAACGAAGAGCGCATGCTCAAAGTAAAAGAGCTAGGATATAAAACTTTAGATATTTTAGAAAGTAAAAACTTCGACGACTACGGCCTAATGCTTGACGATTATTGGAAACTAAAAAAAGAATTTAGCCCCGACATGTCCTTCTCTTTGGCTGATACTATGTATGCTGAACTAAAAGCTAAATTTGGTATACTTGGAGGAAAAATAATAGGGGCCGGAGGGGGAGGGTTTTTAATGGTTTATGCAAATAAAAAACACAGAGAAATTGAAAACTACATGGCGTCGCATAATATTATTCGCTTAAACTATTTGCCAGACTTTCACGGGTCAACAATCTTGGGAGATTTTACATCTTCAAACCAAAGACAGCTTTTACATTTATGAACATTCTATTAACAGGCGCAAACGGCTTTCTAGGAACCCACTTGGGAGACAAAATGGCTGACGAAACAAGCGTTGTCAACAACCTTGTACAGCAACACTTCGAAATTAACGGTTATGATGACACAAAATTGTATAATCTCTTTACGCCACATAGACACCAATTAAACTGTCTTGAATACAGAGACCTTTACCACTATTGTCACTCCAACAAAATAGATATCATCATTCACCTTGCGGCAGAGTGCGGAGGCATAGGCATTAATCAACGCAAACCTGCAGATTTCTTTTTGCACAACGCCCAAATGAGCTTGAACGTGTTGAAGGTAGCCCACGAGCTAAAACTTAAGAAACTTGTCACGATTGGAACCGTATGTTCTTACCCTAAAAATACCCCGGTTCCTTTTAAAGAGGAAAACCTTTGGGATGGGTACCCAGAGGAAACCAACGCTCCTTATGGTTTAGCGAAGAAGAATTTACTAATAGGGTGTCAGGCGTTTGCTAATCAGTACGGGTCTAATTTTATCCATTTGATCCCTGTTAATATGTACGGTGAATACGACCATTTTAGTTTAGAAGATTCTCACGTTATCCCTGCGATGCTTCGAAAGTTTCACGAAGCCAAAGAGGCTCAAGCCTCTTCCGTTACGCTGTGGGGTGACGGCTCTGCTTCTAGAGAGTTTTTATACGCAGGTGATTGCGCCGAAGCTATCTGGAAAGCTCTTCGGTCCTATGATAAACCCGACCCCATTAACATTGGAGCAAGTAAGGAAACTACAATTAAAGAGCTTGCCACAATAATTCAAAAATTAACCAAATTTGAAGGGAAAATAGTGTGGGACGCGAGCAAACCTAACGGTCAGCCGCGGCGCTGCTTGGACACAACAAAAGCAAAAGAAGAGTTCGGCTTCGAAGCAAAAACAACCCTTGAAGAGGGGATACAAAAGACATATGAGTGGTACCTCCAAACCCTAGATCTGATTCAAGAAGATGAATAAAAATATCATAGTTTTAACGGGCGTCACAGGACAAGACGGTAGCCACATGGTGGACTTTCTTTTAAAAGAAACGGATTATCACATTGTGGGATGTTTTAGGCGATTATCAGTTCCTAACGATGAAAATATTATTCACCATATAGATAACCCACGTTTCGAAAAAGTGTATTTTGATTTGACTGACCCCACATCAGTCAACCATGTAGTTAAAAAATACCAGCCTGAATATTTTATTAATTTTGCCGCTCAAAGTTTCGTAGGGGCAAGCTGGGACATCCCTGTGGCTACATGGAACTGCACCGCTACAGGTGTTCTTCATATATTAGAGGCTATTCGCACCGAATCGCCTCGTACTAAATTCTATAATGCAGGAAGTTCAGAGGAGTTTGGTGATGTGGAATATAGCCCGCAAGACGAGAAGCACCCATTGCGCCCTCGTTCCCCTTATGGAGCAGCTAAAGCTGCGGCAAGACATATCGTGAAAGTTTACCGTGATAGTTACAATTTATTTGCCGTGCAAGGTTGGCTTTTTAATCACGAGGGCACGCGGAGAGGAGAGGAATTTGTAACCCGCAAAATTACAAAGTCAGTAGCGCTGATGAGCAAGGCGCTCCGCGAAAAGCGTACCCCCGCGCCCCTTCACTTAGGAAATCTCGAATCAAAAAGAGACTGGGGGGATTCTGAAGATTTTGTGAAAGCGGTATGGCTTATGATGCAACAAAAAGAGCCGTGCGATTATGTTGTTGCTTCTGGCGAAACTCATTCTATTAGAGAGTTTGTAGAGCTTTCTTTGACAGCCGCAGGAATCCCTTTTGATGTTGTAGAGAATACTAATTTTTTTACTGGAGATAAACCCGCTCTAGCCTATACCTTAAAACATCAGCCAGAGATACCGTTAGTTTATGTTAATCCTAAGTATTTTAGGCCAGCTGAAATTGAACTGCTACTAGGCGACCCAACACGCATTGAAAAAGAATTAGGATGGGTGCGCGAAGTATCTTTTGAAAAATTAGTTGACAAAATGATCCAGCATGATATACTTACTCTTGGTTAAAAACTTTAAGTGTAAACTATAGACTCTGACCCTAATGACGGTAAAAAAAGACACCACCTCTATCATCACAGATGACTTCGTAGCAAAATACAAAAACAAACAACCCAAATGGGGTTTTAACGGCCTTGGATATATCGTTTACAAACGCACCTATTCCCGACTTAAAGACGACGGCCTATTAGAAGAGTGGCCCGAAACTATTGCCAGATGTATTAATGGCGCTCAAAAAATTGGAGCAAAGTACACATCAAAAGAAGCAGAAAGATTATTCGATTTAGTCTTTAACCTTAAATGCAACTTCGCTGGGCGCGGCCTTTGGCAACTAGGGACCTCAACTGTGGACCGCTTTGGGGGAAACAGCTTACTCAACTGTTGGTTTACTGCTATTAAAAAACCTGAAGATTTTTGTTTTATTTTTGAAAATTTAATGTTAGGCGGTGGCGTAGGCTATTCGATTCGCCGTGAAGATATTCACGAGTTACCCCGCGTCAAGCGCGGGGTGGAAATTGAAGTGAAAAACACCAATGATGCGGACTTTATCGTGCCGGATAGTCGCGAAGGATGGGTTCGTCTATTGCAAAAAGTTTTAGACGCTCTCTTTGTCACCGGACAGTCCTTTAATTACTCCACCGTCCTTGTGCGTAGCGCTGGAAAACCTATCCATGGATTTGGTGGCACAGCTAGCGGCCCTGAGATTTTAATCAACGGTACTGCAAAGATTTGTGAGGTAATGAAAGCTCGAGAAGGAAAAAAACTTCGTAGCTTGGATGTTTTAGACATAGCTAATATTATTGGCTCTATTGTTGTGGCTGGAAATGTTCGTCGCTCTGCCGAAATAGCATTAGGGGATCCGGATGACTTTTTGTACCTTAAAGCCAAGAGATGGGACCTCGGTAATATCCCTAATTGGCGCGCAATGAGCAATAATACTATTTACTGTGATAGCTATGACCATATTATGGAAGGGGTGTGGGATGGTTATGCAGGCAATGGAGAGCCTTATGGCTTTTTTAACCTTGGTCTTAGTTCTAAATATGGACGCACAGGAGAAAAAAGCCGAGAAAACTGTGAAGGCACCAACCCCTGCGGCGAGATTTCTTTAGCTGACAAGGAGTGCTGCAATCTTGCCGAACTTTATTTAAACAACATCGAATCTAAAAAGGAACTAACTGAGTGCTCTACTTTGTTATATAAAACACAAAAAGCTATATGCGCTCTACCCTTCATCCATGAAGATACCAATAAGATTGTTCCCAAAAACTTTCGCATTGGACAAGGGGTCACGGGCTTATGTCAATCTTTTGAAAAGATTCCATGGTTAGATCATTGTTATCAAGAATTGCGTAAATTTGATAAAGAATGGAGCGCTAAGAACAACTGGCCAGAGAGCATCAAGTTAACTACCGTGAAACCTAGCGGGACCTTAAGTTTATTGGCGGGTGCCACTCCCGGGGTTCACCCAGCATATTCTCAATATTATATTCGCCGCGTCCGTATGTCGAGTGACGACCAATTAGTAGAGACCTGTAAAAACTTAGGATATCATGTAGAATATACTAAAAACTTTGACGGCTCCTTGAATAGAGATACGGTTTTAGTTGAATTTCCTTGTACCTCTGGTGCTGACGCCAAGCTAGCTAAAGATACGTCTGCTATTGACCAGCTCGAGCTTGTTAAACAAATTCAAAAAACGTGGTCAGATAATGCGGTTTCCTGCACGGTTTATTATCGCAAAGAAGAACTGGACGATATTAAAGAATGGCTCAGCAAAAACTATAAAAATAACATTAAAAGCGTGTCTTTCTTGTTGCACCAAGACCACGGTTTCGACCAAGCCCCCTACGAGGAGATAGACAAAGAAAAATACAATAAAATTAAGAAAAACATTAAAAAAATAAAGCCCCAAGCTATTTCTAACGGCAAGCAACTTGAAGGGCTAGAATGTGCAGGAGGGGTGTGCCCCATTAAATAAAGAAAAACTTCCAAAATGTTTTAAAAAGGTGTAAATACTGCTGTATTATGAAATATCCAGACTCCTATTTACCAGCCGGAATCGAGGTAGAGGTAGATTTCACCTCTGAGATCCGCAGGCAAGCGGAAGCTAAAGAGCTAAGCAGCAAAGACGTTAATAACCTCCCTGACTCTGATTTTGCCTACATTTCTCCGGGTGGATCCAAAGATTCTGAAGGTAAGACCACCCCGCGATCCTTACGCCACCTTCCCATTCCTGATGCGGCCCATGTGCGCAACGCCTTGGCTCGCCTTAACCAAACCAAGATTCCCGCTGCCGCCAAAAAGTCGGCGTTAGCTAAAATCAAAAAGAAAGCAAAGGAACTTGGGGTGCAGGTCTCCGAATCGGACGGCGCTTCAGAGAAGCAAAAAGCCGCTAAAGAAAAGTTTCTAGAGATGATTAACAAGAAAAAGGGCGGCGACAAGAAAGATTCCGACAAGAAATCAGACGATAAAAAGTCTAGCAAAAAAGACGAGTCGAAGGGTGGTATGAAACAAGGGAAATCTGATTACCCCGAGTTAGATGAACCCACCTCAGCTAAAACCAAAAAGCAGTGGGAGAAGATAGATAAAAAAGAGCTTGATCGCGACACCAAAAAGGAAAAGAAAGAGCACGAAAAAGATGCCGTCAAAGATGATGAAAGCAAAATTAAGAAGCTCCAAAAAGGAAAACCCTCTGAAAAGAAAAGGGCCGAAACCTTTTATTTAAAGAAAGACAAAAAGCTTGACAAAAAAAACGCCAGCCTCACTATTTCTACAGTAGCCTCAACTGACGCCACCGCTGCCGAATACCCTACCGTAGCATTTAAGCCAGCTCCTTTTGACGGAGTTCTTGAGAGCGCCCCCTACTCCAAGCTCTTAGAGCCTGTTGATTGGGAAAAGCTTAAAGAAGAACTTAATCTTAATAATCTTTGGTTTAAAAAACCTAAGGCCCCTAAAGCGGATTATCGTAAGTTTTTAAACCCTAACTACACCCCTTAATGCAAGAGAGCTATCAATTTAGCCGCAACGACGACATTGAGCCTACGGGAAACCATATACAAACAGAGGTTCATACTTCCATTAGAGGTACGGATCCATCCCTTGAGGCTGTTTTAAGTGGCGTTCAAAGCTTTATTATTGGTTGTGGTTTTGATATAGGGAATAGCGGAATAGCTCCTGTGCCCCCTTCGGAATAGTTTCTAGACTTTATTTTAAAATTTTAAAGGCCCCGTGGGGCCTTATTTTTTGTTTGACTAAAAACCCTAGGCGGTCTATAATACCTACGTGCCTAAAAAAAATAAACGCAGAATACAGGATGTTGTAAGAAAACACCTCGTTGCCCCCAAGTACGATAAAAAAAAGTTCTGGGCAAAAGAAATGATGATCTTGAAAAGATTGATGCAGAAATATAATAATGAAGACTTTTGGCACAAAGCCAACTTCGGCAAACAACTTAACAGTTTTGCTCAATTCTATGCACTGCCCTATAACCAAATGCTGCAAAACAAATACCAAGAATTTCACCTAGACATTCACTCCCCGCCCCCTATTACGCTAGGCGATAAAACAGGCGACGACCGCATACTTTCAACACCAAAAACACTTAAAGATTTTCTCAATGGCTAGAACAAAAAAAGAAACACCCCAAGGATTATCCCCAAACGATTTAATTAAATCTTTTTTAAAATCCACCGAAAAAGATCACTACAACTATGAAGAAAACTATGATTACCAAGTATCTAGCGGGAGCTTAATATTGGACTTTGAGCTAGGCGGAGGGCTGGGACCCGGCCTCCATCGCTTTACAGGTGTGAACGAAGGTGGTAAAACGTCCGAAGCCCTAGAGGTGATGAAAAACTTCTTGCAAACAGTCCCTAATTCTCGAGGCTTTTACATTAAAGCCGAAGGGCGTTTAACCAAACAAATGAGAGCTCGCTCCGGTATAAACTTTGTTTTTGATGAGGACGAATGGAATACGGGTAATTGCTTTGTGTTTGAATGCAATATTTATGAAACCGTAGTGGAGGCATTACGGCTTTTGGTTGGAAAAAACACAGGCGATACCCGCTATTGCTTTATTTTGGATTCAGTGGATGGTTTAATTACCAAGGGAGACACCCTCAAAACATTTGAAGAGTCAAGAAAAGTTGCGGGGGGGGCCGTTATTGCTGCGGACTTCATGAAGCGTGTTAGTATTGGTTTGACCAAACGAGGGCACATGGCTATCTTCGTTTCCCAAGTTAGAGCAGACATCCAACTTGATCCCTACACGAAGGCCCCCATTCGCCAAACAACGGCTACAGGAGGTAATGCGTTGTTACATTTTGCTAATTTTATTCTTGAATTTGAGCCTCGTTTTAAAAAAGATTGGATATTAGAGAAACCGGGAGACAAGCATGACCCCGAAAAGAATAAAATTATTGGCCACTATGCTAAAATCACAGTCAAAAAGAGCCCCAATGAAAAGACTAACGCAGTCATTAAATACCCTATCCTTTACGGGCGCAAAGGAGGAAAAAGCATTTGGATAGAAAAAGAAATTTTAGATATGTTGTTTTTATGGGAGTTTGCCCACCGAAAGGGAGCGGGTTGGATAGAATTTGACCCAGAATTACTTAATATAATGTCAGAAGCCAAGGTTGAGTTTCCTCAAAAAATACAAGGCGAAAACCAATTTGATAAGTTTTTGGAAGAAAATCCAGCTGCCAAGGAGCATCTTGTAGATTATTTTAAAAAGATGGTGATTTCTGTTTAGGATGACCTTTAAGACCCTACTTGGAAAGCGTCGCCGCCTTAAAAAGCCAATTAATTATTTGATTGATTGGGACAAAGGAAGTCGCAGCAAACTTCAAGCTAAAGTTAAAAAATTTTTAAGAGTTTTTTGGGACGGCGATGTTGTATTTGAGGAGTTTCCTGTGGTGGGATCTCGTTTAACTTTGGATTTTTATAACGCTACCAAAAACATAGCAATAGAAGTACAAGGAAAACAACATACCAAGTATAATAAGTTCTTCCACAATAAAAATAAAATAAATTATTTAAATCAATTAAAAAGAGACGACGAGAAGTTGGCCTTTTGTGACCTTAATACTATTAAGCTCCTTGAAGTACATGAGGGCAACGTAGACTTTAGTGAGCTTCATAAGTCTATTTTTCAACCACACGTGTAAATGTTTTATAATTAATGCAAGAAAATATCTCAGATCATCCTATAGAAGAATTTACTATTCCCAATAGTTTCCTTGATAAGCTTTTCGAGTTCACAGGTGATGGCGACGACGGCGGTTTTATTTTAGCCTACGTTACTCAAGATGGTCGCCCACTTATACAATGCAAAATCGGTTCCCAAATTGTTGAGATGGGGCTCCGCAAGGCTTTGGAAAAATTTTTGGATGATATGGAGCTTGGCGAAAAAGCCCTCTCAGAAGACAATCCGTCTTAATGTCTTGACTTATTTCTTTTCTTGGTGTAAGGTCGTAGTTCTATGATATTTTCCTTAGAGCTCGAACAGCACTTGCTTGCAGGGTTGATTAAATACCCGCACAAATACGGGAACATTGCCACTTTTATCAACGAGAATGATTTTTGCGCAGACGAAAATGCCATTAATAAGACTATCTTTTATGTCCTGCGCCAAGCTTTAGAGAACGCGGAAAAAATGGACGAGGTTTTGCTCGCTCAAAGAGTTGACGCTCTTAACATCAGCTTTCCCAATGATATTAAAATTTCAGATTATATTCATTCCCTAGCCCTTCGTAAAGTCTCGCCCGACAATATCGAAAAGATAGCCCAAGAACTCAAAAAGTTCACTGTTAGGCGAGAAATTTTTGAGGGGGCAAAGAAGGTGGCCGATTCGATGCGCAAAATGTCCCCTTCCGTTCCTTATAACGAGATAATAGAGAGCGCAGACAATACCTTTAATGAAAAAATTAACTTCTTTGATGCTGGCGCCAGCAGTCCTGTCAATATCTCAGACGAGATGGAAGAATGGATCGAACTGAGAGGCAACAACCCTGTTACTGAATTTGGCCTTATGAGCCCCTACAAGCGCCTTAACGATCTTTACGGGTCTTTGTTGCGGCCGGGCAATATAACGGTCATAGTGGCCCGCTCAGGGGTCGGGAAGACACGTTTTTGTATGGACTTCTGCACCAAGGTTTCTTCTGAGTATAATGTGCCTATTTTACATTTTGATAACGGTGAAATGTCCAAGGAAGAGCTTATCATTCGCCAATGTTCCGCACTAAGTGGAATTTCAGCTAACTTGCTTGAAACAGGGCAATGGAGACAAGCTGGAGAAGAAACAGTAAATAAGGTTCGTTCTGTATGGAAGCAGGTTAAAAACATTAAGTTTTACTACTATAACGTTGGTGGGATGGGTGTAGATACCATGATAGCAACCCTTCGCCGTTTTTATTACTCTAAAATTGGCAGAGGAAACCCGATGATATTTTCTTTTGATTATATTAAAACTACTTTCGAAAACAACGGAACTAAATCTGAGTGGCAAATCGTTGGCGAAATGATAGACAAATTTAAAAAAACCATCCAAAAAGAAATTCTTTCGGACGGGGGCCCTGTCATTCCAATGATCACATCCGTCCAGAGCAATCGCCAAGGTATTGTCAACGTTCGTCAGCCTCAAGACGTAAGAGACGACGAGAGCATTGTTTCGCTATCTGATCGCATTACTCAATTTTGTTCTCACATGTTTATTTTGCGCCAAAAAACATTAGAAGAAACGGCCACTGAACCTAACTGTGGCAACCACAAACTTATTAATGTTAAATCACGTCACCTTGGGGCAGATTATATGCGAGCTATTAATCCTGTGAGAATGCCTGATGGATCCCTTCGCAAAAATGCTATTAACCTTCAAATGGATGGTTTCACTGTGGAAGAGCGTGGAGATATGGTAGACTTGGTCAAAGCCTTAAATGTTAACGAAGAGCTTGACGGGGAGAATAATGTTGTTGATGATTTTATTCCGGAGCTTTTGCGCTAAAGGTATGATTAAAGCTTTCATGTATCACGACATTAGGAACCCACAATACGGTGGCTACCCTCGTCGCTTAGAGCTGCGTTCTTTTTTGTCTACGTCGCAATTCAAATGCCAGCTAAAATTTATCACTGAAAATTATACAGTGATAGAGCCCCAACATTTAAAAGAGAACTTAAAAGGGGACTGCGCCATCCTTACATTCGATGATGGCCTTAAAGATCACTATTTAGCAGCTGAGATGCTGCACGAGGCTAAACTGAAGGCAACCTTTCTGATACCTACGTTAGCGATTCGAGAGCGAAAGGTTATAAGAGCCCATAAGATACAGTTTATTTTAGCAACCCTTTCTGAGAAAAAGGTAGTAGAAAATATTTTTGATTTGATGGGCGCAGATCCCTGCGAAAGAGATGCCCTGTGGAATACTTTTTCAGTTTCTTATCATTCTGATAATTGGTGGTCCCAAGAAATGGTTTTTGTTACTAATTTTTTACGGCGACATAATACAGGAGATATGATTACAGATAAGCTGTTTGCTAAATTTATAACAAAAGACGAGAAAGACTTTTGTTCTGATTTTTATTTAACCCCTGCGGAGGTTGGGCATATTGCCGAGTGTGGTATGATTGTGGGAGGTCACGGCTATACCTCAACAAGCCTTGCATCCTTAAGCAACCAAGAAGAAGAGATCAAAGAGTCTTTGCTTTATGCCGCAAGTTTTTCGGCACCCCCCCTTTCTTTTTCATACCCTCAAGGGTCTTATAACGACGACAGTGTTTCTTACGCAAAAACGTATAACTGTGAATTTGCGTACACCACTGACGCTGAAAACATAACATCTGATACCAACTTACTCAAAATCCCTCGCTTCGATGCGCCCCAAACATTACCCCTCTCATGACAAAACAGATTTTATGTATTACCTATAGGGATTGGGCATTGAAGATATACAAAATGTTGGCCGACGCATTGCCGCAATATAATTTTAAAATTATCTTCAACCCCGCTGAAGATATTTGTGCCGTTAAGATTAAGACTTTTCAGCCCGATATTATCCTTTGGTATGGGTGGAGTTGGATCGTTCCGGAATCTATTGTAGAACAATATGATTGTATTTGCCTACACCCATCCCCTCTACCCCAATATCGTGGAGGAAGCCCCCTACAAAACCAAATCCTGAACGGTGAGAAAAACTCTGCGGTGACTATTTTCAAAATGAGCGCTGGATTGGATGAGGGGGACATTATCCGCCAAATCCCCATGTCTTTACAAGGAAACATTGGGGACATTTTTTCACGCATGACTACGCTTGGCTTTGCTGGGACATGTGATTTTTTGAAAAATGGTTATAATTTAAAACCGCAAGACCACTCTGCGGCGACATTATTTAAGCGACGCAAACCAGCCGATTCCGAAATCACACTCGATGAAATACAAAACCAAACTCGAGAATATCTTTGTAATAAAATTCGAATGCTCACACCCCCTTACCCCAACGCTTTCATCAAAGATAAAGAAGGGAAAAGACTATATATAACAAGCGCCCACATCAATGGAAACTGAGGAGATCAAAGAAGTTTTGTTAGAACTAGGGTTCAAGCTGCGCGACGGCGGCGCCTACTGGCAAACCAATGCGTTGTGGCGCAATGGTGATAATTTTACAGCCATTCAAATATACAAAGATTCTGGTGTGTGGAGAGATTACGTGGAGAATACCGCCTTTCTTCCCTTTCAAGCGTTAGTGGAAAAAGCCCTAGGCACTACAGACAAAAAGATTTTGGCCCAATATATCGAACCTTCTGGGGGGCCAAAGGTGCCCCGTACCTTTGAAAAAGAGAGTCAAAAAGTTAAAATACAAATGGACGAAACCTACTCTTTGGAGTATTTATCCAAATTATTGCCACATTTTAAGTTCTATAACAATAAAGGAGTCTCAGATTTAACCCTAAAGCTCTATAAAGGAGGCTTGGCTACAGCAGGGAAACTTAACGGGAGATTTGTTTTTCCTATTTTTGATGAAAAGAACCCTTCTCAAATCATTGGTTTTACCGGGCGCCACTTACGCTGGAACAGCGAGTCTGGGTTTCCGAAATGGAAGCACGTAGGCCGCAAGTCTAATTGGCTCTATCCCATATGTGTTCCTAGTTTTAACAGAAAAAAAGGGGGGTCAAATACTTTTCCTTTTCTAGAAAGCATTCAAGAGCGCAGAGAGGTTATCATTGTTGAAAGTATCGGGGACAGCTTAGCCCTGACAGAAAACAAGTTCCTTAACCATTTGGTGACAGGGGGCCTTGATTTGAGCTCAAAACAGATTTCTTTTTTACTAGCCCAAGAGTTAGACCAGATTATTATCGCGACTAACAATGACGCGTCCAATGTAGGACTTCGCGCAGCAATTAAAATCTTTGTTAAGCTTTTAAATTATTTTGACATTAACAAGCTTCGCATCAACCTCCCCACAGAGAACGATTTCGGAGATATGCAGACAAACAATATTAACTTTAAAGAACAATGGTACAACAAACCCTTAGATAAACCCAAGCAAACAAGTAGAATACTTTCTATTTTAAAAAGCGAAGAGGGGGCGACTATAGTAAAAAATAAAACAGAAAGAAATAAAAAAATAAATTTTCTTAAAAATTTCATTGAGGAAACCGATGTCTAAAACAAAACCAATATATTTATCCGCCAGTCGCCTTAAAACAGTAAAAATGTGTTCTTGGCTTTACTGGTGCAAGTACCACCAACGTTTGCCCGACAAATCTAACGACGGCGCCTCCCGAGGGACAGTGTGTCACTTGGTTTTCGAATGCCTTGGTAAGCCGTCAAGAAGGCATTACTATGATCTTATTTTAGAACAAAACGATCCTTTTGCTGTAGACGTCATCAAAAAGCTGATCCTTAAAACGGCTATCCCCCTCGGGGTTGATGACGAAGAGAACATGCAAATGATTAAAGAAATGATTGTAGCTGGGTTGCGGTATGATTTTTTTGGGAAGAAGGTCGCGAAGCCATCTGAGTCTTTTTCTGAATATGAATTTGATATGCATATTAAAGAAGGGGAAAAAGACTACTCCATCAAAGGGTTTATAGATAAGCTATTTATTTACGACAAAAAGAAGAGCGCCCTTATCAGAGACTTCAAAACAAGCAAACAAGTATTTAAAGGGGAAGATAAGAAAAGAAATCTTCAAGATTATATTTATAGCATTGCAGTTAAATATCTCTTCCCTGAGATTTCCAGCCGAAACAGTGAGTTCGTTTTTCTAAGATTTGATTTGGATTCTAAAAACAAACCCAAGGGTATCATGAAGATGCGCAAAATTTCGGATAAAAGAATTGAAGAATTTGAAATAGAACTCACCCAAGCCCAACGCTACCTGTCCAAATTTAATTATTATTCGGCTATCAATTCATACGCTGCTGACAAACCGAATCCTACGGATGGTAGTTTTGGTGGCCCTATCGCATGTGGTAGAGCCAAATATCCGGGACAGCTTAAAAAAGACGGGTCGCCGATGTGGCACTGTGCTTATAAATTTCCATTTGATTATTATGGCCTGTTCGACAAAGACGACAAGCTTATTAAGACAGAATTTCCGGAAAACTATGCGCTTTTATTAAAAAATAAAAAAGACAGCTTTTCTATAAAAAAACTTCATTATGCTGGGTGTCCTCGCTGGAATTACCTTGACACTCCCGTCTAAACCGTTATACTAAGAGGGTATGGTACCTTTGTTTAAAACTCATTACAGTATCGGGAAGTCTATTCTTACCGCTACTGACCCCGCTTCTATCAAAGAGGGAGGGGCAGACAGCGTTATTCAAATTGCAATTGAAAACAATCTCGACAAACTAGTTTTGGTGGAGGATAATTTTCATGGTTTTCTAGAATCAAAAAAACGTTGTGATGAGCATGACATTCAATTAGTTTTTGGCTTGAGACTCAGCGTGTGTAACTCTCACGAAGATGATAAAAAGAAAAATCACAAGGTCATCATTTTCGCTAAAAATGATCACGGATGCAAAAAGCTTTACAAGATTCACTCTCAAGCATTTTGTGATTACGAACAACGGTTAACTTTCAAGGACCTAAAAGAACACTGGACTAATAACCTTTTATTGGCGATCCCCTTTTATGATTCCTTTCTTCATCGCAACAATTTTTCTTTTGCAGAGTTTATTCCGGACTTTAGCTTTGTTAAACCTTTATTTTTTCTAGAAAACAACCAACTCCCATTTGACCATTTGTTACGTGGGGTAGTGGAGGATTACTGTGCTCGGCACAATTATAATACAGAAGAGTCGAAAACCATTTACTATAAAAATAAAAAAGACTTTGCCGCCTACCAAACATTCAAGATTATCTGTAATCGAAGCTTCAGCGGGCGCAAGTCGGACCTAACGCGTCCAAACTTAGACCATTGTGGAAGTCAAGAGTTTTGTATGGAGAGCTTTTTAGAGCAGTGAAAAAATTCATCATTAGCAAGAGCGCCATTCAAAGAGTAAAAGCTCGCGCAGAAGAGCTCCCCCTCTTAAACAATTCTATCCGCAAAGGAGAAGGCAGTTTAGTGGCCTACATTGGGGAAGAGGTTGTCAAAAACGTTCTTAACGGGGAAATCAAAGATACTTACGATTATGATATCGTCTATCAAAATATGAAGGTCGATGTAAAAACCAAAGAACGCACAGTAGCACCAAAGCCCCACTACGAATGTTCGGTGGCAGACTTTAACACCAGACAAGACTGTGACGAGTATGCTTTTGTCAGCGTTCTGAACACCCTCCAAGAAGCGTGGTACCTTGGAAAAATTAGTAAACCAGACTTCTATAAGAAAGCGGTTTTCCACCGCAAGGGGGAGATCGATCCGGCCAACAATTTTACCTTTAAAGCAGACTGTTATAACATTCCTATAAGTTTATTAAATTCATAATGAAAAAGAAACAATACGACATTCTCCCGTCGCCGGTTGAAGAGGATTATATAGTGTGGGTATGGTAATATGAGCGACACCCCGCAACAAAGATACAGCAAAAGCCCAAAGGGAAAAAAATCTCGCTTGCGCGCCCAAAAGAAATACGACGACAAAGACAAGGAGAAACGACGCACTCAAAAAAGAGAGTATATGCGGCGCAAACGATCTCAAGATCCCTCTTATTGCAAATGGAAATGAATAAGCTTATAACAAAAAATAAAGATTATGTCGATTACAATATAGTTACAGATTGCAAATGAATAGAATCCACGCAGCAGA
>Ga0098039_1000128_pt1:0-35000 | contig 36066 bp, 49 predicted proteins | sample 6_EtaG_FD_75047 | JGI IMG/M metagenome (GOLD analysis project Ga0098039, IMG submission 75047) | Marine viral communities from the Subarctic Pacific Ocean - 6_ETSP_OMZ_AT15160 metaG | ecosystem: Environmental > Aquatic > Marine > Oceanic | place: Pacific Ocean | collected 2015-01-08 | reverse complement strand
CCTCAATGACTAATCTATCTACCGTGTCAATAACCCCGTTTATTCTGTCCAGGGGCATTTTTGACCAATTATATTTAGCTATTCTGGCGGCTGGCTGTAATTCTTCAGTAACAGTCTTTGCCGCTGGGATCAACAACGTAGTCATAACTGTACCCATCCATGCCACAACCTCCTCAGTTGTTTTTAACTCATGTACAGGCCGGATGTCGTTAGCCATAGTGACCTAACTCATATCCATTAACTAAGGTTACTATAGTTTTTGGGGACCAGTTAGTATTATCAATATATGTTTTACGTTTCAGGTAGTGTGTGATGTAATATCGCCCCATCTCAACACAAAAATCACTATCCCGGTCTTGTATTTTCACACCAAAAAAACCTAATAAAACCGCCCGCAAATCGTATTTTAAGCCTACCCGACTATCAAGAAACTTGATAAACTCAATACCTTCCTTTGATTCTGAATCGAAGGGCAATTTAATACTATAGAGTAGATTTCTTGTGTGGTAGCTCTTTTTAGTGACGCCCTCTCTAAATGTGGCTTCGTAGATACCTAAACTTGACCTTGTCACCTTATGTAAAGGTTCAATGGACACATGATCACATTTCGAGTTGGTTTTACGCCTAATAATTTTAGCAAAGAACTTGAAAAATCCTTTAGCCGAATAAGCATGTATATATAACATTTAACCCCTTGTTAGTAATAATGTATTTTAATTGACAAAATTACTATATATCTTATTTATCGTTTTTACTAGCTTTAGAAAACGTGTAAGTTATAATGTCCCAGTTAAAACCTACAGCTTGGTAACTGTTATACACTAAGTAAGTTACGGGATGTGTGGCTCCTGATATGTGCTGCACTATGTTACCCTCATAGAATAAACCTAACCGATCAAAAGGGCGATATGTGAACTTTAAGCCTACCCGATTTACAGCATGGTTATAAGTTATAATAGAATTTCTAGGTGACGTGAATCCAGTAGACAAACCGCCCTGTAATGTGTATTTTTCAGTGACATCGAGTCTAAATTTAATGAACTGCATCTCCATAAAACCGTTCCCATTCTCCTCTTTCCCAAACTTTAATTGCGGACTGATTCTTAACTCCCCTGACATGTTAGCGCTAGATACGTGCATACTTAGTAGTAGCGCTAACAATATAATTTTAATTTGATTAATACCGTATTTTATATCGTATTGTAACTTACTGGGAACCCCACTACCTCCTTTAAGTGGTGTATTCTCATGACTCTTTTCAAACGCCAACCACGCATCTTTTTTAGTTGGACAACATTTTTTGCAGAATGAATATATTTTTTTATAAAGAATACCACCCATTTCATTATTAAAGTGCCTCGTATAAGTTTGGAAAATAAACTCTCTTCTAAATTCTTTCATACATACAATACACATATCCCAATTAAACCATTTATTTATCTCGTATATTTTTTCTTCCCATTGTGTTTTTCTCTACATACCATTTTTTATATCACCTTAGTTCGCTTAAAACAAATTTTCACAATTAACTTAACTATTTTCTGGAACATTATGTTGGTGTGTAGATCGTTCTTAATCAGATAATAAAAAAACCCATTATTAAACATAATATCAATACATTTAAGTATCTCTGCCGTCTGAGCAATATTGACCTGTTTTTTACCTCTCTCTAAATTGGTTAAATCTCTACTGAAATCTGTTATTTTCGCCATCTTGTCTTACTCCTATTTTTATTTTTCTAATTACAATCATAGCATCTAATCTTCTAAACTCGTTGGGTGTGATCACCCCATAATATAATATAATCTCTAAGGTATTTTCTATACGGTCTAAATCTTTTAACACTTTTGCTTTTTTAATTATATCCGATAAAACCTTGTAATCTTCTGAATATATTTTATTTTGCATTGCAACCTCAATCAATTAATTTATTTAGATACCACCGCGCTTTCTTAAGGTCTTCTATCTCGCTATCTTTGTGTCCGGCTCTTGTAATGTATTTTATCACATTACCTTTCAAAAACCCTTTAAATTGGTCTTTAGACAATTTTGATTTAATAATGTCAATCGTCTCTATGTCACCTACTTGGTAGTGTTGTGGCTGATTTATATTGTCATCTAAAGAATATTGATTTTTAGGTGGTGTTGATTCTACCGCTGTATCACTTGGTGTATACCCTTTCTGGCCAGGTCCCTTATAATATATAATTCCTTTTTTAACCTCTCTATAATCTCTTAATTCTGAATTATCAAAAGCACTTACTTCTGAATTATCATAAGCCCTTACTACTGAATTATCATAAGCCCTTACTTCTGACTTATCAAAAGCCCTTACTACTGAATTATCATAAGCACTTACTTCTGAATTACCAAAAGCACTTAATTCTGACTTACCATTCACCCATACTATCGAATTATCATTCGCCACTACTTCTGAATTATCAAAAGCCCTTACTTCTGACTTGCCCTTCGCCCATACTTTTGAATTGTCATTCGCCCATACTCTCGAATTAACAGAAGCCCATACTTTTGAATTACCATAAGCCCTTACTTTTACATCACCAAAACAATAGATTTCACCTTCTTTAATGTTGTAGTATCCGTATTCGTCTAATTCAAACGTACCTTCTTCTACTGGGTTTTTTCTCTTTTCATCATAATATATCATTTTTAACTCACCTCTCTATTTGTTAACACTAATATACCCCCTTCCCCTTTAGTTGTCAACATATTCCTAGTAACTGTTCTTTTAAACATTCTAAGTCAATATTTAGACTTTTAACGTCTTCTGATCTATATTTCACTGGGTAATTTGAGTCTTCCTGATTTTCAATACCACACTTTTCAAAAATATTCGCACATGTTGTATCCAATAGTACATCATAACCCTGTACCCGTAGCATTAAAAATACAGTGTTACTTTCGTCTCTATCTCGCATCCATTTACGCTGGGGGCCTGTCCAATGTGAGCAACGTCCAGGCAACTTACCGTAATGTACTTTATACTCAATCCAGCCGTTAACGCCGTTTAAGCAGTAAGCGTAATCGGGTGTCCCGTTTCGTACTATATTCTCAACTCGCTCATGTTGCATATTTGGTATGCGATTGAAAATATTAACCCAATCGTTTCTTAATTCATCCTCTGGTTTTAATTTCGGCATCTTTTTTACACTTACGCTTCGTTGTTATATAAACACATTTTTTACGGCAAACACACGGCTTGACATTACATTTAACTTTATCTTTTTCGTTTTGTATGTTTAAAGGCTTCATAAGTAAGTGTCCTCCTTTAGCTTAACACATATCACACACACCAAAACAATAACAGATAGTACTAAATGCACCTATAACGGCCACAATACCATATTCCACCCCCATGTGATATTATCAGTTACCTTTAAATCTATAAATACAACAAGTAGACCAGGTAGTACATACTGCATACTATATATCCTCCGCTTTAATTATTTCATTACACTTATAACATTGCCATTTTAGGGGCGTTCCCTTTGGCGTTTTAACGGTTCGGTTATGGTGCATAACACTGTTACATATATTACATCTCGGCTTATCTATAATAGATATTGCGTCTATACCTTGAATTATTTTACCACGTAAATCAAGTAGATTAACATTTGATGTTTTTGTTTTTCCTGCAAGTTTTAATTTTGCCCACCACTTTTTTTGATTTAAATTAGCGCACGGCGTACATATCCAATCGTAACGTTTTTTACGTGACCCACTAAAACCATTCTTGGGTACTTCACCACATAACCTACATTTTCTATTTTCTACTTCCATATATTCTCCTCTCTTTTTTTATATAGTATACCCTCTACCCTTTTAGTTGTCAAGCACCTTTCCCGGATGCTTCCGCCCAACTATACCCCATTCCAAAATCAGTGCGTATCGGCACACGTAATTTAATTGGGCAACTTTCGCTTGAATAGTCTTCAAGTATATTTTTCACCGTGCGTATAATTCCCCTTAATTTAGGGTGTTTTTTGGGTACCCCCAGATTAATTTCATCATGAACCGACAAGTACATTCTGCAGTCAGGGTGTTCACTCTGAAAAAAATCAAAAATCTCAATCATTTTCTGCTTCATGCAGTCCGCACTAGAACCCTGGCATAAAATAGCCTTAGCTTTGTTTAACCTGTAACCGTGGGGGTATCTCATATGACGACCCGCAATGCTACGGATATAACCCCTTGATTTACCAATGGCCTTTACACTATCGTATAACTGTCTAACGCCTGGTATTGCATTATGGTACTTTTCTATGATGTTTTTAGCCGCCTCACCTGCCTTTTGATATGTTACTGTCTTACCTTCCCTGTCAACAAATGAGTACATTTCAGGGTCTAAAGGTAGCCCCAAAGTTCGGCATATACTCGCCTCACCCATATCATAGATCATAGATAGATTCAGTTGTTTAGCGTTAGCCCCTCCCGATACGGGCGCATTTCGGGGTAACCCAGTTAAATCTGCAACCATCTGATGATAGTCAAATTTTGGGTCATTTTTATATATGTCAAGTATTTTAGGTTCATTCACATAGTGTGAAAACATCCTATATTCAAACTGATCATAATCCCAACAACACCATACGTAATCTTCATCAGGTAAAAACAAAGGTCTTAATATACTCGCAATTTCTTTATCCCTTGCTGGTATTTGTTGCAATGCTGGCTGTGTGTAACTTAGTCTACCGGTACCAGTTCCACCCTGGTCGCCTTTCACTTGATTAATGTTAGGATGTAACAGTCCATTATGGGAGTGTCCTAAAATATGCCCTTTCAAAAATGTATCTCGACACCTTGTTATTTTACGTATTTTGACAATTAAAGACGCTGTGGGATGTTGCATATTACGTAAAGCCTCTGTATTGATACACGGCTTACCTGTGGGTGTATTCGTTAAGATAGTACCGTCTATAGCTTCCCACATATCATCACTATTCTTGATTGGTTTAAATAGTTTATGTATGTCTCCCGATGGATTGGGATTACATTCAAAACCTGCTTCACTGTTTAGTTTTTCTTTGAGTAAATCTATCTCTATGGTTAGTTTTCCGGCTGCTGAATGCGCTTTAGCTTCATCAACACACACGCCCTTTCTCTCCATGTCAAACACACACGGGAATAGTTTTTGTTCAAAATCAACAATACAACGTAAACCTTGACGCTCTATTTCTTCCTCTTGCCATTCCCAAAGGCGCAAGGCTAGCCGAGTGTCTTTTTTAGCATACGGAGCTACCATTTCAGCGTTAGCCCTATGTAAATTTTTTATTTGAACATTACGAGTTGCGGCACCCCCATAAAGTTCTGCAAGTTTAGGGTATATGTCATCTTTTTTGTTATCACCTAAATATTTTGTTGCTAACCGGTCTAGGCTGTACCCTTCTATATGCTCATCTATTAAATTAGCCCGCACCATGGTACACTCACATATTTTAGGGTCATAAGTTACACCTAAATTATGTAACATATGTAAATCGAACTTGATATTATGATTAACAATACGGTTAGGTTTCTGTTCCCTTAACCATTGGATACCGTTAGGCTGTCTTCTAATGTCAAAATAGTGATCACTACCATCTGGGTATGATATCGCGATGCCGAAAATACCTTCATCTGGTAGCCACCATTTTAAGCCGTATGTTTCAACGTCAATAGCAACATAGGGGAAATTTTTAAAAGGTTGCATCTCGCTATTTATCACTTAAAATCATGTATATTAATGTAGGACCTAATAACCCAATTAAAAACAAAACGCACCATGTTAAAACGTGAATATCTAAACTATTAATGTAATCTAAAAAAATCATGTTAATATACCCCGCAAACCCTGCAATCATAGCAATTAAAACACCCTTCATTTTTTTTGTTTGATAATATAAATTTATCTAAATCACCATTGAAATATTTATCTGAAAACTTTTGCGTACAACCGTTTTGCCTTTGCTTTTGCTTTTCTCTTAGGCTAAACTCTTCGTAATTTTTGTAAATCATGTTAATCTCTCCTCTCTATTAGATAACACCATTATACCCCTTCCCCCTTTAGTTGTCAACACTATATTATATCTAATCCATTATCACCCTGTATAATACACAATTCATTTTTAGAGCGGGTAACTCCAACATAAAAAACACGTTTTTCAGCGCACGTCTCGCCTTGATAATAAGCGTCTGCGGCTCTTTCGCCCATGCCATTGTATAGAATAACACAATCGGCCTCTTTACCTTTTGCACCGTGTATCGAACTTAAATGAATGTTAGGTTCAATATCTGCAATATTATAGTTATTTTCAATCGCACTATAATAAGCTAAAAACTTATCCGGGATATATAACGCATCTTTCCAATCCAATTTTAGGATATCATGCAATTTAGATTCTATATCAATAGCTAAATTTTCGTGTAAGGTGCGTTTTAATAATTTCCATTCCTTATCTTTTAATTCAATCTCACGATTTATGATCTGCTTGATCTCAATAAACAATTGAATAGCTTTATAATATATGTTCTGTAGCGGTCCCGGTCTGCCATTATCCGTGTGATAAGGTAATCCCCTATCCATGAGATAATCTTCCGGTAACTCCCTCATATTGTGATTCCGGTACAATATCAAGATATCTTTTTTATTATCAAGGTTCGGTATTTCTTCAATATCACTGTAATAATCTAGTGTCCCTATAGTATCAAGGGGACTATATATCTTGTTTGCCCTACCCACAATGTCATTCACTATATTAATTGCTTTAGCGTGTACCTTTTTAGGTACTCTGTGAGACTTATCTAAAATAATAGTGTTAGGTTTGTATTTATTCTCAAATTCTAACATTCCGGTTGGGTTCGCCCCCGCCCACTCGTATATTGCTTGATCATCGTCACCCGCAATATGTATATGTTCAATATGTTGCATCCAGTATTCTATAAGTCGCCACTGTAGCGGACTTAGGTCTTGTGCCTCGTCTATAAATAATACCTCTAAATCAGGTGCAGATACACTTAACGCTAAATTCAACATATCATTATAATCAATGTGCCCGTTTTCTTTTTTCCAAGTTACATAACTATCTACAAAATATAAAAACTCCTCCCGATCACCTAACATGTCCGATTTTTGATAGGTCTCTTCTATATCTTCCGCTAGGCGTGCTTGGTGCAATCCATATAAATACATATAGTAATCACCATTATGCAACTCGTTGTCTGTCTCATCAGGGTCACACCCTGTAAAATCTATACCCACTATATCAGAAAATGCTTTTAATTTTGTTTTTGTGACAGTCTGCGCTTTGGTACACCCCACCTGCTTAAATGCAAGGCTGTGTATAGTGCCTATGTATTTACTTATAAAGCCGGTTTTACTGACTAAAACCTGTGCGGCTGCTTTAGTGTATGAACATAGCCCTATCTTGTTTTTATCAATCCCTTTTTTAAGGTATTTGTTTAATCGATATACAATCTCAGTGCTTTTGCCCGTCCCCGGCGGACCGTATATCAAGTGTGTCTCTCTCATCTCTTAACACATTCTAATCTATATCGAGGGGTAACTGTTCTGTTCTATTAATATCCCCATGAAGAAGATCAAATGTTCTTTTTATGAGTATATAAATCTCCCATTCTAAATCCCAATCAATATCTATCATGTTAACTCCTCCCCCCCACACCCTAATTGAATGTGGGGAGTTTTTTAATTTAAATTAGTACTCTGTTTTAACCTCTTTTGTGTCCTCATGTACAGCATCAAAATCCTCATTCACCTTTAAATCGCCTGCCTTAGACATATTATATATTTTTTCAGCTTCTAAATAGATTTTTTCAGATGGATAACCAACTGGCTCAAAACTATAGTTATAATAAGCGTCACCCCTTCCATTTTGTTCCTGCACGGTAAATAGTCTGAATACTCTTGAAAACCTTGCACCACGTTGCATACTGATAACAGAATTTAAACGCCGCGACACTTTTTCTTTAGTTTTCGCCATAGATATGCTAATTGGTTGCCCTAGTCCTGTTTTTTTATCTAAAATAAACCCGTAATGTTGATGTGTTTTATGTACATCAGGTCCTTTAGCTTTGGCCTCCTCTCCTAACTCATCAATAGCTGTATTCGCTGCAGCTAAACTGTCGTATGCCCCAAAAAAACCACCGCCCTTTTTACGGTCCCCCCATACTAGATATTTCACCTCAAAGCCACCAAAAACAATGTGGACATCTTCACCGTATAGTTCACGGGTAACGTTGTTATACAACATACCTTCATCGGCACCTTCGATATACTCTGAATCGGTTTTTTGACGGCAAGCAGATAACGACTGTACTATCTCTAATCGAGGTACTGTCATCTCATCCATTGATACATTTTCATTACCACGTTTATCTTCCAGTTTACATTTAAGATAATCAGGGACTTGTGTTGATACTACTGTTAACTCTTTATTTTCTTTTGTCATTTTATTTTATCCTTTTTATTTATTTATTGTTTTTCTATCACTTACTATTTTACTGTATGTGTATGGTGTCAAATTAAACAGTTCATCGGGTACTTTTTCACCTCCTTTTATTTTATCTTTCAGAAGTTTCTTTAAGGTAGCTGTATGTACGGTCCTCTGTATCAATGCGCCGTGACCGTTATCATCTAACCATTCAAAAACTTCTGATTTTTTATCATTTTTAATTGATGCGTAAATATCACCAATTAAGGACACACGGCCCACACCTTTAACTGACATCGCTTGGATGTCCTCTTCAAGCATTAATTCAGGCACTTTACCCTTACGCAAATACTCGTATACTTTAACGACGCTACTTTCAATCAATTTAATAGACTCTATATCTTGCTTAATCAAGTCTTGTAATGCTACTAGGTTTTGTATATTTAGCTTTTCTATATAATCTTTAGATAACGTGCGCAACATATCGTTAAGCCTAGCACCTAGAAAAGTAACCCCCTCCGAAAAATCAGTAACGGTATTTTTCATATTATTCATTTTATCATCTCTCCTCTCTCCTCTCTAATTAAGATACTAATATTATACCCCTTCCCCTTTCAGCTGTCAAGTGTTTATTACAATTGGTGCATATTGTCTATCTTGGGATGACCACTTTAGGACTCGGATATAACCTTGCTCCGATAAAATAGCATGGACGCATAGCGATATAACAATAGGATCACCACTCAACAATAGATAATCAGTGTTACTATTGAAATTGATTGCCATAACCTTAATGTCCTCATGTATTAGTGTGTTTTGCTTTGAATTATTTATACTTGAATATTCCCCTTTGGTGACAAACCTTGGTTCACCAAACCGGTGCGCTTGTGTGTAATTCTTATTATTGTCCTGTGTGATATATACTATTGATTTATTCATACTATCCTCTCTCAACCACAATGTTACTTCTACTAAGCGAAAAAGTAACGCAAATGTAACAAGTTCCTTATATTATACTTTTTTTATTGTGCTGTAAACACTCCGTCACATAATCCGCTAAATCTTTTTTATCTGATAAACATGATAATATCTCTTCATCCACTGTAGCCTTAGCCACTATATCAATATAACTAACTGATCTATTCTGGCCTATACGATGGTTCCTGTCCTCAGACTGCACCCGATGGAGATAGCTAAATGTATTACTGTAATACACAACACAATTAACTGTATTTAGTGTTAAGCCTACTCCCCCGCTCATTTGTGTGGAAATGAAATATCGTGCAACTTTATTGTCAATATCGGCAATACTCTGTTTTCTGCTCTGATCATCACCATCTACAAAAATAACACTTGATTTTTTAAATTTATCCGTTTTATGACCTACCAGCTCTTTAGCTATATCACGAACTTCTGACCTAAACCTTGCCCATATAATAAGTTGTTCGTTATCAGGTAGATCGTTAATTATCTCTTTTAGCTCTTTTAGTTTAGGGTTATTGGTTGACTTAACCACATTTTTTAACTCTCGTTTTTCAATACCATCTGTGCCGTATTCCCCTGTGCCTACTGATATATAGCCCCCAGCAACACGTTGTAACGCTGTATATTGCGCTAAGACATTCTCAACATCGACAGTTATATCTTGTATTTCAACATATCTATCCTGTTTTAATTTTTTGTAAACTTGTGCTTGATCTTTGCTCAATTCAACATATCTTTTGGTATATACTTTACTGGGTAAGTCTAACGCTTCCGCTTTAGTGCATGTAAATACAAACGGTTTGATTGTGTCCATAAGTTCATCTACATTCTGATATCCGACCACCTTTTTAATAGTACGCCCTATGTGATAATTATGTTCTTCCTCAATCGCGTACCTTCGCTTAAAACTATAAAAGTCGCCTACACCTAAAATATCACTAGATAAAAATTGCATTTGTCCGTACAAGTCTAATATCCCTTGCGATATGGGGGTACCTGTCATCGTTAATCTGTATTTTGCCTTTTGACCTATATTAATATGATTTTTAGTTCGTAGTGCTTCTGAATTTTTAATCATGTGCGCCTCGTCCACAATAAACATTGATTCACCCTGATTAAGTAAATTATTAACATATTGATACGCTTCTCCACTTTCACGTGATAATGATTCTATCCCCACTATTAAAATTTTTAGTGCTTCTGTTTTTGTGTGGATTAAGTTTTTTACATCTTTCTTATTTTGACTTGTTTTAAGTTCTGCACTGACAATTACGAAGTTGTCTATCGGTGCATGTTCATGTATAGCAACCTCCCATGTAGTACGTATGCTGCACGGACATGCTACCACCATTATATCAATACCACCCTCTTGATAATGACAAAATGCTTTATCTATAGCTATTTTTGTTTTGCCCAACCCCATTTCAACGTGTAAAGCTGAATACCTTAAACCGTATATGTAATCTAATGCTCTTATTTGATGGGCATATGGCTTATATTTAAAATTATAATTAACCGGGAAAGGTAATCTATTTATTTCGATTCCTTCTCCTGCTTGCTGTATCTTATTTTTCGTTTCAACGTCCATATTTAAATTCTGTATATGTTCCCATTCATCTAATATCAAACGGGCATTTAAACGTGTGCAAGGTGCTATCCAAGCCTTATACCTATTCGACCAGCGGCGGTTTGGTAATTTTCTAACATACTCATTTTCGTGTATTTTTGTATCAATATGTAATGTGTTTGTTTCACCTTGATATTTTATTCTCATTTTTAAAACTCCGGTTTAAATTGTCTCATTTCGCTTATACTCGGTAAATTATCTATGTCTACATCAGGTACCCTATTAGCATTAATGCTAAATTCGTCCGTCTCCCCCTGCAAAGGTATACCCCACACATGCACGGTACGTTTATCCACACGTATTTTCATGGTGTCCACACCTAATGGCCGTATGGCGAAAAAGATATTACTAGCTACTACATTACCTATTTTTTTGCTTTGGATGTATTTCCTGAAATCAATACCCTTAAAAAGAACATATCTTTGATTTTTAATTCGCTGTACCACTGGCCGGCCTGTATTTACTAATTTTCTACTTTCTATATCTTTGCCGCTATCCTTTAAATTCGCTCGCCTTAAATATTCAAGTAAGCAGGCTCTGATGATACCGTCTACGCTTACATCGTCAGGTACGTCAACAAGTTCAATATTCTCTATTAGCCCCTCTAATATATTTAACCAAACATCACCTTTAATCGGTTTTAAAACCATGTCCAACTTCTCAAAAACAACTTTTTTAAACAGCCTAAAATCTAGTATTTCACTTGTGGACATTGTTAACGTCGTACCATTCATTGCAAGTTCATATCGAACTGGATCAGTAACATACTTACGCAACCTTCCAAACTGCGGTAATGTTGTCATTACAAGTTCGTTTTTTTCTGCGGGTGTTATACCATATTTAAGTACCACACATTTACTGCTATTACACCTTGACTTACACGGCTCCTCACTACACTTATATCTATATTCTTTGGCCTCTACACTTTTAATGACACTTGCTGCCTCGTCATGAGTCAAAGGCTCTTTAAAATTCTTAGCGTTATAATCATAGGCTTGATCTTTCCAGGAATCGGGAAATGCTTTTTTTACATATACACAATAGTTGAATAGTGCTATATTCCGGCCCCCTTCGTCTAGTAACGTTTTTATAAGCGACTGTACACATGGGGGGGCTTGATCATGCATCTCTGTTCCCAACTGTACCATATATTTATTGTCAATCTTTCGACTATCTGCGAAATTTAAAAAGCCTTTCAATGATAATTGTTTACCTTGACTTATAGCGTATCTATTTGTCTCGTTAGCGTTAAAATAAGGTAAGTTAAGCCAATTACCAACTTTACCTGCTTCTAATCTATCTTGTTTCGGGAAAATCTCAATCTCTTCTTCACCAAATCCAGTTAACTTATCCGCAAACATACGTAATGTACGGCGTAAAATGCCAGTGTTTAAAGGCTCACTACCAAATAAAAAAGCGTGCGCCCCTCCTGATCTTGATCGACACACCACTAAGGGAAGTCCCAACCTGTCTATTTTTTCGGATAATGCTATTAGATCAACACCATCTATTTTTTTGTGGTTGTCAAAATCTAAACAACCGTATCTGCTGGTGTTTATGTCTAGTAATGGGATAGTACCTAACCCCATTTTACCGTTTAAGTGACCTTGAAAAACACTATCGTCATACTTACCACACACTGTTTTAGCTCGGGTGGTACTATTGTCATAAACACCATATGCCTTTGGATTACCCTTAAATAACGCGATAAATCCCTGCAAATCATCTCTATCTATCAATGTTAGCCTCCTCTCTCAATCTCTTTACGTATAGTACATCAATTTATAAAACCTCGCAACACCTTAAAACTCTTATTATGGAAAAGTAATTAAGAAGTAATTAATACACATATAATATAGCTCCACTTAAATAGTAAAAGTAACATTTTATAGCCATTTGTTACTTCTGCTTATAGTAAAAGTAACGTAAAAGTAACATTTGAATTTTCTGTGTTTCGAGTGTAAATAATACATCATTTAGTATATATTTCACAATATGTTACTTGTTACCTCTAAAATATATTTGTGTACCAAAAAACCACGTTTTTATACGCTCCATACTATATTTACGCTCGAATGGCCTATTTCAATATATTCAGTGAAAATATTTTGGGAGGTAACGGGTAACATTTCTGTGGATAACTCTTTATTTTAGTTTCGTTTTACTTGTGGATAACTTGTTACTTTTACGTTACTTTTTCTCTTAGTAGAAGTAACATTGTGGTTTTAAGTGGCAACGATGACCCTTTGAGTGTACGTGCCTACTGTTGATCCTACCACACAAGCCACCCTAATGTAAAGAACTCCTGTTGCTGATATAGTTTCGGTAGGTGTTGTTGGTGTCGAAACATCCGTATACGTCACGTTATCCGTTGATTTTTGATATTTATAACTTGTGATATTGTTTTCAGGGTTCCAAACGGCCACAACACTACCTGATAAAGGCACATTAGACAAAGTTAAACCGGCAATACCCGGTGGGGTTGGGTCTCCTGTAGGGGTTGTACTAGGTTTACTTGGGGGTGTGCTTTGATCCGCCGTGTGTATACTGCCATCATAAGGAATACAAGTAATGTTTACTGTCTCATTATCCCCACGGGGTTTAACACTGGTAACAAGGCAAGGTTTATTCCAGTTAGTGGACGGACCAAATTGATATATAGTAAGGTTCTGATTGTTTAGTGTAGTAATAAACGTGAAGTCTGTCACATCTGAACTTAATATAGCTTGCTTATCATTAGAACCTTGTGTAACAGTGTGTGGACCCGATAAACTCCCATCCGGCCGCATAAATGACATATAGAAAGGCTCTGACCCTGTCCAATCTAAAGGCTGTGAAGTTGTAATAGTTGTCCCTGATTTACACGTAACTTGGCCACCTTGACCCCATGACGGTAAGTCATAATGTACGCTTATTAAATCCCCATAAAAAGGTATATGACCAGACATCTCAGTAGCGAAAGAAACCGTTACACGTTGCTTTACTATCTGCGCAGCTAGATATTGCGATTCTCGCCATGCTTGCGCATAATTTACGCAACCAAAAAAATTTATTTTCTGCGGGTTATTCAAACCGGGTGTAGACTCTACAATAGCTGGACTGTGATTATTATCCTCGTCCAGATAAGTAATCTGCACCCCGTTAGGTGTCTGATCATCTGGAAAACTATAATTGATATTAAAACTACCAGGTAATATATTATCTGGGGTAAACATAGCTGTATATAGACTTTGTACCCCATCCCTAACAAATGTTAACGTTGTGCCATCAAAAACCGGACGGCAACGCCCTGTACGTGCAACTTTAGTTAAAGCTTCCCAAACCGTAATATTTGAGTCAAAAATACCGTCAAACGTGTCGCCTCTTGATGTCCATAGTGTATCTAATGTTGAGAGTGTCGCAAGATCAATATTGGCTTGGGGTCTACTTGCACCATACGTTGACATCCATATATCCGCAAGCGCCCAGGCTATGGACCGTGTAGGTGTCAATCCTGTCCAAGCTGAACCTGTCCAAGTTTTAAGTTTTCGTGTAGCGATTAGGTTTATTTTTTTTGTTGTAGCACCTTGTAAATCCTGCAATGCATTTAAACGTATAGCTAACATGGTATAAGGTCCAAATTTACTTACTGCTGTTAGTTTAGATTTAACGCTGGTTATATTTGCATTTGACTGGATACTAGTATTAGCCCAGTCGTATGCGTCTGTTCTATATATATATATTTCAAACCTGCCATCGACCCATTGATATAAACTAGACATGTCATACACTAAAGTAGTTCGTAATATATCAGTAGTTGACCCTGTCACACTAAGCGGTTTTTGAAATGTTCGTGTTAAAATATACGATCCATTGTAAGTGATAGGTCCCGTTTTAGTGCCGGTAAAAGTTACTTTAGCGCCACCAAATCCCCCGCCATACTCTATACTAGATATATCCCCACTAGGTATAGCTACCCCGTTATCATATATAGTAAATGTTGCGTTTGGGTCCCACCGTCGTTCCTGTGATTGGGTGGGATGCCAGGTGATATTATCCCCTGATTCACTTGACATACTCGAACCTGTAACAGATGTCACCGTGCCTGCGTACGTACCATCATCATTTAATTGTTTAGCTATAATTGTAAAATCAGCTGTATAATTAGAATAAACACCCCCTGATTCCATATATAATCCATGTGGGAAAACTATATCAACATAAAATGTATTAACTGCGGTATTGATAGGATTAGTCACATAACCTATTGTTGTTTCAGTAAAAATAGTCCTACTTGAAACTGAAACCGGGAAATCTAAATCTGTATTACCAAATGCCAAATACGAAACTCTTTTTTTAGGGTATAAAAAAACTGTACCGGGGTCAGTATCACTACCCGGCCACGTTGCGACATCGCTAAAAACTATTTCAGTATCTGACACTGAATTAACCACAAATTCCCCTTCAAAACCATAAGTAGAAACAGGTGCAATTAATACTGTATCCCCCGCATCAACAAATTCATTAAAACCTGACCCCGTAGGTCCCGTTATTTTTTTATTGGGTTTATCAAAAACATAGCTATACCCTATATTCCACCTATAGTAAGAACGTGCTTGTATAATATTAAAATTGTCAAATGCGGGTATTGTATACATATTATCGTGAAAAAGAGTAACTGCTTCGTTAGGTCCATATACTCTATACTGTAAGCCCTCAAAGGTATCTAGTGTCATATCGCCCAGTTTAATCTGTTGTATATCAAACTCACCCCACCCCAAAGTGAAAAGTTGATTTAAAAATTGTTCATTGTTGGTGTTCTCTACCCAGGGACTAGCCGCTAAATCCGGGTAAACTTTAAATGTACCGTATTGTGTGGGTATTGGCTCACCTAACCGCGATAAATTACTTTGAGGCCGTAACCGGTAGGCATTACCACGCTCGGGTGTTGAACTTGTTAAATCTTCGGGGGTATCTAATACCGGCTTACCGAATATAAATTCACCGACTTTAGTTACAGCACTACCTAACGCTTCCTCAGCAGTCTGAAACAATCGAGTTATAAAATCCTGATCTTCGTCCCCACCTAAAAGGGGTTGTATACATATATCCACAATGTCATTTTCATTTAAAACTACATCATAATTTTCAACAGGGAGTTTTTTTCGATTTAATTTGATTACGGTAGGTAGATTAAATCCGGTGGGGTATTTTTGTTGCAACAGATCAAGTAATGAATCACCCACATTTAATATAAAAGTATCTTTTTCGTATACACTAAAAGGGTTAGGGTATATATTAACTATTGGATTTTGCATCTGTAAAACTCTACCTTATTGTATTGGTTACGCTTCAAGCCATTCATTGTATTACCCACTACACCTAATTTCTCAGTTGCATGTATACAGTGATCATTATACCAAAAACCTACATGATGTGTTTTTATATTACGTGATAACGCCACTGCACAACCATTAATAGGTTTCTCTATCAACACCCAATCACCCGCCCCATCTGTGGCACTAGATATAGCCCTTATAATGTTAGGTGTATCCCCTTCTATAATATCATAATCATATTTAATTGTAATACCTAATAATTCAAGATAGCAATATTTCAACAAGCCCCAGCAATCGAAGCCCTCTTCTGGTGATCTACCTCCCATTTTAAAGGGTATACCAATTAAACTATTAATTGTAATATTCATAGTTCGTGGTATAGCGACTGAAATGTACTACCATACACAACACTAGGGAATTTCTTATTTACTAAGTTGATTAACTCAGCTTGCGCCGTTACTTTTAAATTATCCGCTTTGATATTACGCACATGTAATATAAGGGGTGGGTCTATCTGCGGACCTGATGTATCTGAATCGATATACACACGATATGTAACCTCAATAGGGACATTGTTAGTATCAACAACGGCAGTTTCAAGTAAATTAATTAACTCTTGACTGACGCTATCAACTTGAATATTCAGCATTTGAGTTCCGTTAACATCTTTGTTGGGTCCCGTCACTGAAAATGCAAAACGCTTAAATAGTACACTTGGTCCTAAGTTTTCAAGGTTGGCTGTGAAATCTTGCCAATCTCGAACAATGTAAAAAGGTGTAGTCCATGTACTATGGTTAAAAGCTAATGTATGTAATATAATATTAGTCCCCCCGCTAACATACAACTTTTTTAAGTCATCACTTAAAGTCATTACCTGTTAGTCTACCCAAATTTCACATGTAGAGCTGTTATATTTTAAATAATCTTCTTTCATTTTTTATACCTTTGTTTTTATAATTTGATCTTTCCCTCGGATATATTCCACGCCATATTTCCCAAAATCTTTTATGGCGACTTCGTCACAACGGTCTCCGAATATGAGGATATTATATAGACCCTTTTGATATGTAGTGACTTGACATTGACCGTCTTTAACCTCACCCCATGCACGGCCAAAATGCTTAAATGCGTTAACCCAGACTAAACAGTCCTTATTTAAATGTTTGAAATAGTCAGGTAATGTAAAGGCGTTAAACCCATCATTCAATTCCAGTTGATATTTATAAATATTCCCTCCTGCGGATGGTGTTTCCACGAAATAATGACGTAATCTGTAATTTTCATTCTCTTTTATTTTCTCGGGATCAGGATGCGAAATATCAAATGATCCTGATCCTTTAGATAGGGCTCCAGCGATACTGACGCTACCATTTTGGCTAAATGATGCGACAGGTGACGAAAAAGTAGAACCACCCGGGACTGTAGATGGGGTAATCTCAAGGGCATCTCCCACATTGTCTTGAGTCGAGATTTGCCAATTATAATGTGTGTAACTTGCGGCCGAATGGAGAAACAATCCATGATCAGCATACCGCCCAATATGAAAAGACTTACTGGTCATCCCCGAAGTGACGTCTAAAGCTGATACGGGTGCACTTGTCCCAATCCCCACTTTGCCTGATGAGTCTACTATAACGCTACCCTCAGCAAAACTAGCCCCACCGGTTATATCTAAATCACCGGTTAAATCTAAATCACCGTTTAAATCTAAATCACCGGTTAAATCTAAATCACCGGTTAGATTTAAATTACCGGATAAGTTTATTTGATATAATGCCCAATTATTCGCAGCTAAGTCACTAGAAAATGTCCCGGATGTGTGCGCCTCTAAACACACATACCAGTTCCCGGACTCCTCTGTAATATCTTTGATTGCGTATGACGTAGCTGTAGCCCATAACCCCCTTAGTGTGTTAGCAGCTAATTCCGCAAGATAACCGCTTATGCTTTTAACTGTGTGTGAATCTAATGTAACAGTCTCATTATAAGCCCCATTGATAATGCTATCATACCTAGATAAATTAGTAGTTAACTTATCAATTTGGGCTTGTGTAGGGTTAGCCATTTTTTTTATTACTTCCTTTTTTAATTGCTGTTTTAGGTGTGCTTGGGTTAGCTAACACATGTAAAACACTATTTACTTCAGATATATTTTTTAGCCCTTGTGTTTTAAGTGTGAGATCACACATTGCGGTAATTATAGCTTTTTCTTTTTCGGATATTAGGTAAGTTTCACTCTCTATTTTTCCATTCATTTTAACCTCTCTTTTTTATGTATCTAGCCCTTATACACTTGAAGGATATAATATATTAACCTGATTGTCTAATATATTGATATACCGACTTGTTGTATCGAAACCTCTAACACCGCCAATAGTTGCAATAAAATCTTCCATAACCGCGTCATAATCTACACCTAAATTAATCTCTACCGCCTCCAATCGCATATCAACACGCCATAACGTGCCATTTAATGTGTACCTGGGGTTATCTAACAGCCTGCACTCGTGTTCGCTAATTAAAGAATCGCCTACCGGTATATGCATATTAAACCAATTCACACCGTAATTTAGAGTATTAGCAATCCACGCCTGAAAAAATGAGAGTGATGACTGATCCAGCAGTATTTGAATGTTAAATATACTATTAATACGTGTAAATCGTTTACGTATAACACTATAGCCACTATCCATAGTAGTACGTATTAACCTATTGTTTTCGTTGTGTGACGTGTTAGCAACTAAAGGACTTGGTAAAATGTTTTGTGGATAATCTATAGTTGCCATACTATTTAAAAACCTCCATGCGCTCTATTTAGCGCGAAAACGTTAGATAATGTTTTACTTGTTTCAGATGTCCCCCTTACGATGCCTTCCGACATTTTAGCGTCGATATGCTCCATGAGTATATCAATCTTTAATCCACCTCGTCCATCATTTGATTGCTGTATGTTGGCTGTAGTTCCTTCAATTGGGAATACATTAACCGTAACCCCACCTGAATTACTAGAAACAGGGTTAGATATTCCAAAATCACCGGATGGTGTAATACTACCTCTTGAATTGCCCGTTGCAAGAAAATCATTGCCACCAAAGCTGAACATTTCGGGGCCGTTTTCGTTCACCTTATACACCTGGTTAGGGAACACGTCACCCCCTACGGCTCTAGGTGTAAAACTTTGAGAGGCAATAGCATTGGCCTGAACCGCCATAGCAGCAGCCGCTACCCCCGCAAAAACTCCACCTAAAATTGGTCCCCCAATTGAACTACCAAAAGTAAAAGAACTGGCGATAGCTTGTGGTGTTTTAACTGCAATATCATAAAGTGCTATTGCCTTTGCTAAATCAGCAAACTCCTTACTTGATTGTCCCGCTAACTGGATATTTCGCTTGAAACTTGCCCCGTTTTGCCTGAATTCCTCTTCGCTATCTTGTTTTCGTAATGTTTTCATTGCATCATTATAAGCCTTTGTTAACCCTAATTTCTCAAAAAGATGCTTCTTATATGTAACTTTTTCATTCTCATTAGTAGCTTGAAGTGCTGTTAATCTTTTCGCTTCCGCTTCGGCCTCTATTTCTGCCAGATTGTCATAAAACGACTTGACAACATCTAAATTTGAGATATCGAAATTACTAAGAAAATTTTGAATAAAACTATCCGCTTGACCTCCCTCGCCTGTCTGTTCTTTCATGCTCTGTAAGGTTTCTGAGTATGTACTTCCTAATTTTGATATCTCATTTCTAGCACTTGTTAAATCCAAGTTACCTAAATGAACAATTGTATTCAATAAAACTTGTGTAGCTGCGGACGCTGCATTTAGTTTGTCCCAAAAAACAACAACTGCTGTTGTAAGTGCCACAAAAGGGTTAATTCGGGTTATCGCCAATAGTAACCCATTCGTAACGGTTAAAAGTCCGTTTACGGCGATTATAGCACCTTGCAATAAAACAAAAGTGCCTACCATTTGAGTTATTCTATTGTTTTCACCTGTCACATCTTTTAATGTTGTGAAAAGTGCCTCTGTATAAAAAGGTAGTTTTTGTAGTTTCTCACCAGCTTTAAAAAAAGCGGTCCCCAATGTTTGAGTTAAACTTACCGATTCGTCTAAACCGGCCAAACCTTGCTGTAAACCTAATTGAAACCGTGCGAAACCTCTCGACATTCGGATAGGTATTTTTTCGGCCTTCTCTGATATCTCATCCGCCCTGTCGACTAATGCCCTGAAAACATCTTCCGATACTAATTTACCTTCTTTTTTCAGTTTAATTAATTCTTGGACTGTAATCCCCATCCCTGCGGCTATCTCACCCGCTATTGCCGGGACGTTCTCTAGCACACTTTGAAATTCTTGCGCTTGAAAAACACCGGATATTAAACCTTGCGAAAATTGCAACATAGCCGCATTTAAAAGCTGTGGTGCCGTACCCGACAACAAGCCTAACTCAGCGAATGATTGTGTTAACCTGATCATTTCTTCATTAGTACCTTTCACGGTTTCTTTAGCAAAAAGTAATTTTTGGAAACCCCCCGCCGTTAGTTCTAGTGAGGCACCTGTTTTACTTGATATATTTTCAAGACGAGTAAAGATACTTACTGCCTTATCGACATCACCAACAACGGCAGTAACTCTATCTCGCAATAGTCCGTAATTATCAGCCATTAGCGCACTACGGCGCAACGCCTCTATTGATATTAATGTACCTAGTGTAGTTTTTAATTTATTGGCTACGTTATTAACACTATCAAAAGATTTATTTGTAGTCCGTGTAAATGAGCGTACTTTACTATCCGCTTTATTTAAACCGGAAGTGTCTACCCCTAGTTGATAAAATATCTGTCCTAAATTCAATGCCATTTATCGATGCCTCTTTGATACTACGGTTTTGTTTTTCTGTTTTCCATCTTCCTCTTTCCTCTTTTTTTCTATTTTAGCATTTTTCACCTGAAAATACGAAAACCAATATATTAACTCATCGGGAGGCATACGTTCTTCAATATCAACAACCAGCATCCCTAACAGTTCCGCTACTTCAAAAATAGCGTATTTTTCGGGATCAGCTTCTAGTTTTTTTTTGCATCTTCTGTTGTTTTGTTGGAAAGGCGTTGCACCGCTTCCCATATAGCATCAGCATAGCCACCTGTAACACTATCTTTAATACTGTTGAAATCAGTTTCTTCAAAGACTAACGCTTCTTCACCAGGGACATAAGATGAAGCAATCACCGCATATACCTGTAGTTTCAGTAAATTAGCTTGTTGTGTCTCTTTCCCATTACTATCCGTAACCCGGTCTAAACTTGCCGTCATGTAATCTCTGCGTGCAGCTAAACTTAATTGCCTTACCTCAATATCCACACCGTCAAAACTAACAATTTCACATTTAAATGTCTTACGCTTACCTACAGTTGCCGCACGTATTTTGTCTTTTAATGCTTTTTTCATCTCTATATCTCCTCTCTTTTTAACTGATTTTTATTGGTCTGACCGACTAAAGGTCTTTCCCAATTCATCGTTACCTGCTAACTGGAATGATAACGACTCGTCTATTAAAGCATTTAAATCAAGGTTTTGTCCACTGTTTTCACATATAAACCAACCTCTATATGATTTAGTAGGTGCGGGACTATATTCAATCACAACGGGGGTACGGCTTACTATAAGATCAGTAAAAGCGTGACTGATATCGTCAAAACGCCCTACTGTTATAGTAACATCATGTAACCCTGTCATCTTGGTATGGTAGCCCGCATTGGACGTATCCGTATAATCATGAATAGCTGATGTTCTATTCAATGTACCTTCTTTACATCCGGCTACCTCAACCATAGGCATATAGGCTCCATCGACTGTAATAGGCTCTGTTTCAGACCCAGTAAAAGTTACTTTTCCGTAAAGATAATCGATACTTACAATATCTGCGGCGAGTATCGCTACTCCGTTAGCGTAAAATGTTGGGGTAACGTCCCGATCAAAAACACGTTTATTAGTATCGTCTATTAGATACGTGTTCCCGGTTGTATTACTACATGCTTCACCTGTAAAAGATGTGCTTACACCTGATTTTTTAATACTTATTGGATAACCTGGTGTACTCATTCTTAGGCGTCATCAGCGATAACAGCACCCGCTCCCTGAAAAGACACATCCACCTTTGTTGAACTTGTTACGTCTAAAGGGATAGAGTAGTTTTCAACCACAACAGGGAACTTTTTACCGTTTCCCGCAACACCATCTGGTAACACTTTCACCCACAATGTCGTTCTGTTCTCGAATGCTGATTCAACAGCTAGTAAAGCGGTGTTTGTGGCATCCCAGTTAGCACTAACGTTACAGGCTGAATCTAATAGATTCAACAATCGTGTGTGATATCCTACATTAGTAGTGTCTGTGACGTCTAAGACGTCCGCTGTTCTACTAAAAGTACCGTTTGAGCTTGGTATCTCGTTATAAGTGCCTGATTGTGTAGTTGATACACTAACTGTATAATTATAGCCCGCATTACCTGACATATTTAACCTGCCTCCTGTATATTAATATATACAGAATATATCACACTAAGTAAAAATACAAGTAGTTTGTTAATCGATTGCTAATACATTAGTACCCTTACTATCGGTAACATCAAGTTTAAATCTAATATTAGAGAATACAGTTTTTTCTAATCGGTCCTGAATATGATCAAGTATTGTACCTTGCTTGTCCGTTTCCCAATCTACCGCCCAAATTTCAATTTTAAATTTACCTTTATCAATAACCCTGCCTATATTATTATTACTCAATTCATAATGATGTACATCTATTAAATTGGCTACACCCAAAACATCAGTTAATTCAGTTGCTATATATATATCGTTTATGGGTATCCCCGCTTCAAATTCTTTACGTTTACTGTAATAATATGTATCAAGCCCTTGATCTTGATATATAAGCCTTATTTCGTATTCTCTAAGTATTAACATATTTTCTCTCTCCTTTATTTTAAATTTTTCTCTTGACTGAAACCCTTATTCATGCTTATTATTTTTTCTTTATTCATATCTCCTCCGATAGTCTAGTGGCGTAAGCAATGATTTTTTGAGTTATTTCAGCATCAGCAGCAAAAGAAGCAGCAAAAGAAGCAGCAAAAGAAGCAGTATCCGCAGCATCAGCAGTAGCCGCATCAGCAGCACAAGAAGCAGCAGTAGCAGCAAAAGTATCACAAGAAGCAGCAATAGCAGCATAAGAAGCAGTATCATCATCAGCAGTATCAACAGCAGCAACAGCTGCACAAGAAGCAGCAATAGCAGCATCAGTCCTAGCATCAGCAGCAGCTAATCTATTTTCTTTTGTGTCACTTTCTAAACATTTCTTCGCAGCCTCAATCGCTTTTCTGGGCCTGTCATCGTGAGGGTATTTTCCCTCAAAAATAACTAAAACCAATTCGGCACTATATACCGCTAACTTTAAATTTTTTTCATGACTGAATGTAGCGGCAAGCGCCGCAGCTATTGTTATCGGGGATGTACTTGAATTCCCCTTAGTTAGGGTCATTATTTTTTCTTCACATTCTTTTTGCATTGCTATCTCTCCTCTCTATAAGATACTATTATTATAACCCTTCCCCTTTAGTTGTCAACACTATAAACTTTTTCGGTGTTGTGTACTTAGTGCTGGCTCTACAAATAATCTAAAATTACAGACTAAAATACGTCTTTCGTTATCGTCTCGCCCTATATCCATAATGCCCGATGAAGCTAAAATACCGGTATAACGTGTTGTATTTTGTGAGAAAGCGGGACGGCCTAGAAGTAAGTCATAAACCTCTTGCAGATTGTCATATGCTGTCTCGTAATCGTTAGCTCGTGACCTCGCTTGTAACCCTGTAAAATCAAGTAGCCATTTTGGGTTAGGTGCCTCACCACCTGTATTATATAATGTGATAACCGCATCTGGTGTGTTTGGTTCACTTGCAATATAAATAGGTGTTGTTACCCCATCCGCAACTAATACCTCTCTAATATCCTTACCTATGTTATTTTGACCCATGTTATACCTTTAACCTGGATGTTATAATCCGTGTTATATCTGGTATGTTCTCAATAATTGCATTCACTAAAAATTTCGCTTCCCCTTTAGGATGGTGATTGTCTAAGTTTTCGTGTACATAGATAGCGTATTCCGCTTTATTACCTATTACACCTACTGGACGTGTCCCTATTTTACCCGTTTCCATGTAGAAACTGCCTTTCAAATTACCTGTAGCAACCGGTGTTTTTCGTATCGCTTTACGTTGTATTAAAGATAAAGCATCTGCAATCCCTTGCACGGTTAACCCTCTTTGTTTACGTATCCAAGTGTTTAAATTTTTTAAAACATTATCGTTGCCTTTCGGTTTTATTGCCATATCTTCCGTATATACCTATTACACTTCACGTTGGGTATCTTATCAAAACGTCTAATTAGAAATGTTTTAGTTTCATTTTTAGGTTTTACTTGTGAGGATGTACCCAAAAACAAAAAGCCGTTCTCTACCACATCCTGTTTAATATAAGCAACTGATCGTGACATCTGTTCTTTTCCGGTAGATTTATCCACAAACATTTCTGTTTTTTCCTCAAAACGTCCAGGGATTGTTACAGGGGCTAAAAAAGATTGTTCTCCATACTCATTAAGTGTGGAAGGTGCCCAATACGTTAAGGTTTGATGATATTTAGCCATTATCAACGTTTATTGTCTGAATAGATGTTATCTTATTGCTATAACCGCTAAATGTCCCCGTTGTGTCTAATAACATGACCATCTGTCCGTATTGAGTAGCGTCTAACTGTTTATCAAATGCGCCGGTATATTTATCCGTTGCTTCGCCTATTTTTTGCTCTGTTAATTGTCTCTCATCCGGGTGTAGGGCTACCAAATGTGCAGCTAAGTATTTTTCAATTTCAGTCAAGCGTGCATCTGATAGCCCGGATGTCCCTAAGTTCTCGTTAACAAGTAGGTTAGCCGTATCGATGAAACTAGTAGTGTCTGTTAATACATTAAGTGCTATTATTTTTTGGACCTCTGTATCATCGGTACGGTTTGCCATATATACTAACCTTTAGCTTTTGCTTTAACCTCGGCTTTAGCTTTTTCTAATTCAGCTTTAAGACCTTCATTCTCGGCTTTAGCTTCTTCTAATTCAGCTTTAAGCGTATTGATTAAATCAGAGTTTTTAGCAGTACTTGCAGTGTAATCTACCCTTTCAAGTTTGTTAACATAGATTTTAGCTTCTGCTTCTTTTTCTGTTAACTCAATAATAGCACCTCTAACAAGTGTGACCTGTTTTGTATTGATAAGAGTAGTGTGCGCACCTAATAGCTTGTACTTTCTTGTTTTTTTACTCATCAATTATGCTCCTGTTGCGTGGACAACACCACATTTACCCGCACTATCAGATTTAACCCGGACTGCCATAGCTGCCATAACTGTGAAGCTATGCTGCATTGCGGACACTTTCGGCTCTTCAAAATTCACGATATCTTGCGCTACCGCTAGATCAACAACATCCTCGGACATCTGTACTAATACAAGTTCGCCTTCTGCTAACCTATCACCAGGGCGTACCGCTGTAATGTCCGACATATTCTCGAAAATCTTTTTAAAAGTTATATCCGAAGTTGCAGAGCGTGTTTTTTGAATGAATCCCCAGTTGTCCTTCGATACATACAAAGTGAACGGTCCAAAAAAATTATCGGCGTATGCTTTTGCTAACATATCAAGAACATCCTGCTCAGGATCATCACTCCCAGTCCCCCAAGCGTGCGAAATTGAATGTGTATTACGGTTAGGATGTGTTGTATATCCGTATACTTGTGAATTGTCTAACACTAACCCAGTCACACCATTAGGCACCATGTTTTCTAATTTATCCGCAACAAGTCTAGTTGCTGTAACAATTTGGGTTGAGGGTAAATTACCGCCGGGCTTACGTCTTGAAGCGATAATCTGACGCTCGTTCAGTGTAAACCCTTTATGGAAAATCGGGATAGGTACACCCGATTCAGTGAATACTAACCTGTCTTTTTGCGCTCCTGTAGCCGCATCCATGTCAACGTTTGCCTCTTCCATGTCGCTTAGTTTTTCATACTTAGATACGATATCACCCATATCAAAATCAAAATTCGCTAACCCATTATCAATCAAATCTTGTACAAACGTTAAACGTGTTCTAGCAACATCAACCATTTTTGTGTCCCATTTAACGTAATCTTCATGAGACAGAGTACCGTTAGTCCGCATTGCGTTAACGTCTAATCGCCCTTCGGCGTTGTATATTAAACCTTCCGGTATTTTAGGTATATTCATTTTTTACTCTCCTTATATTAATTCTATTCGGATTCTAGCTTTAGCTCCACCGCCACTATTATCTACCGCTTCTAATGCTGTAGCTACTGTAACACCCGATGCCCCTTTTTTGACGCCGCCTACGCCGTCAAATTCAAGTACATCCCCGATAACAATAGCTGCGGCGCTTGCCGCTACAAATGCGTATACCTCATCCCCGGATTTAAGGTATGTTGCTCTCACATTATCACCTGTCGCATAATCATCAGTAATAGTGCCTGCAACCAAGTCATTTTCAACTGCAATTAACTTGGGACCATTGATAGACGCTGTAGCTTGTCGCTGAAAATCCCCATCAGTAGCACGCGATAGAAAATCACCCGGTGAGATAGCTCCATTTGCGGGGGCTTCTTTTAGGTGTAGTGTTCCTACACTGTTTAATACTATTGTGTTTGACATAATTTATTCTCCTTTCTTGAAAATAGAAGGTGCTTGGTATGTTTCTTGACTGTTGACAGTACTAACACTTCTTCCGCTTCTTCCGCTATAATCAGGTTTTCTCAAACTCTTCGCTAATTTTTCAATTTGATTAAAATGCATAGCTTCAAGTTCTTCTGTGGTAAATTCACTGTTCTTGACAATATCTGAAATAAGGTTTGTTTTTTCGGTATTGTGCTTACTAACTGCATTACCTAAAAACTCCTTAACTTCGGAATCCTCAACACCTTCAAGTAAACTGTTTACCTTTTGTGAGGTAGTTTTTTCCTCTTCTGGGGCCTGCTCTGGCTCCTGTTCAATTGTTACAGTCTCATTAACTATAGGCTGTATTTTAGCGAGTACGTTTACTTCTAACGCTTCTAGACTTTCTTTGTCTTCAATCGTAAAAGATGTACTCTCATTATCGATAATACTCTGTACCAATTCGGACTTATCCATACTGTCATCTCCTTTTATTTTAGCTTCATTACTCTTAATGATAGGTGTGTATGTGGTTTTTCGGACTACCTCTTGGGGGTCATCTCCCAATACTGCCTTATCATCTTGAATAATATAGCTGCGTTTATATAGGGTAGTTACCCCTTTTTTTTCTGTACTATATATATATTCGTTCACGAAAATATCAACTATGTATACGTACTCCATTTTGTCAGCATCGATACGATCAATTTGCAATGCCTTCATTAATTTGCTGTGGATCTCGTCAAATGAATCTTTATTAATACTTAAACCTAATTTATCGCCCACCAAACGTAATGCCTTATTAAATTTATCTATTATTGTTTTCGGCTCTTCACATTCACAATTATTTTTCAATGCTCCGCACCCATCCTTAATACTACAGGCTCCTATATCATCCGGTAACAAAGCCAAATGATCAGGGCGTATATGTCTAACTATACCATCATAAGGTACACCATTAAAAGTGCCTTTTTTATCTTCAATATTTGAAAAAAGTCCCGTTGATACTTCCACGATTTCACCTTTTTCCAACTTCTCTACAATATCCATATGTTTTAACTTTTCAACTTTATCTAAATTTAGCCAGATTTCACCTTTTAATTTATTGTCTTTGGTAAAATCAACATTGTAAAACCAGCCTATATTATTCTGCTCGTGTATACGTGGGCTTTTAGCCGAGACGTGCAACCCATTAACTTGGGGATGTCTTACGGGAACCGGTACCCCATTCCAAGTACTTACCCAATCCTTAAATTCTTCGGCCGGATATAAAAGGCCATTCATGACCATTTCTTTCGCTGCAATAACCGGTACTACAAGGTGTTCAACATCGTCAAATGTCTCACGTTTAATTTTAGTCTCTGTGTCAACATTAGATACTATAAAAGATTGTGATAATATATTACTCATATTTGTATCTTAACACACTTGATATTACTTTCCAATAACTTTAGTCCCTTCTGGCAATTGGCTTTCAGGTATAGCGGGGGTAGCGCATCTACAGTTTGGCTCACCTATAAGTTGTGATACTTTTTCATAAGTATAAAATTTATTGTTTCGGCTTATATGTGAATCCCTCACTTTAATATCTTCGGCTGTGATCCACTCATAGTATACGTTTTCACCTAGTAATTCACCTAGTGCTTGACCTTCGTTAATCATACCTAAATTGTGTGTGTTTATTATTTCAGTCCTCGCAAGTAATCTTGATCGTGTCTTACCTAGCACATCTATTCTTTCTTTTAACGTCTTCGCTATTTTATTGGGATTCTGACCTTTAAGTAACCCTTCGGATAAATAAAAAGATAACTGCTGACTGACAACATCCGTGATGCCTTTCAATTGTGCAAAATCTCGTGTGAATAATAGTGACGTTTTAGCTATATGGTAAGGTACACTCAAAACGTCTACCCTGTTAGGTATCTGATTACGGCCATATATTCCCGCAAAGTTGTTATTTGTTTTTTTAACCCCTCTCACATAGGATTCCTTATAATAATGTAACATCCAATTTAATTGGGCGCTGTTCGGCGTTGCTGTACCCCCCACAATAATTTCATGCATAACAGACGTTAACCAGACGTTGAATGCTTCTAATTTATCCGGCGATCTTAAAAAAACAAAATCATCTTGGTCTAATGCTCGTGCATTACTGAAAATCTTGTTTGTTACTATACTTTCAGTGACTAACCTTTGAACTTTAGTGTAGCGTCTGTTGATATCACCTACTGCCCGGTTTCGTAATGTTATTGTTCTAGTCGGGTCTGTTTTGAGTAGATTTTTACTCTTCTTCGTCATCTTCTAAGTCGTCACTGTCGTCATTATTAGGTAAGTCATCGGGTCTATATTCTAAACCTAACACATCTTCAAAAAGCTGTTTCGGTGGCATGACCATATCCGCCCCGTTAGCATTAAGATAGTTATTAAGTGCCTGCGTTCTCTTGACAGCAACATCGGCCTTATCCATATCGGATACACTTTTAAGGTCAGGCCATGTAATTTTATACCGATCATTTTCTGGTGCAATTAAAACCCCATTTAATATAAACCAATCTATCAAGGGGCGTAATATTTGAAGTTCGCAACAATCTTTTTGGCGTTCGCTTACTCTAGCTAACCAGTTGTTCTCGTCTTGGCTTGATGCTAATTGACCTTGCTCAGATCCTGTCAATATCCTCTTGGGTATCCCTGTGGACGCGGCTATTAAAGAGATAATCACATCAAAATGATTTTTAGGATCAGCGATATTAAAATTAAGTACATTCACGTCCACACCCGCTGTTTTTAAATATCGAGTTAAATTATGACTAAAATCTTGCATATTATCTTCTAAGGCTTTCTTGTCATCGTCTTGCAAGATACTATCTCCGGGCATAGAGAAATGCATACCCCCTCTTGCATTTAAGTAAAATGTTTCGGCACTTCCCCCTACAATTTTTTCAAGATCAATTAACCTGTTAATAACCGGTTCAAGTCTTGGTGTCCCCACAATATCATTATCTAACACCCCTTCCGCAACGTGTATAATACGAGTATAATGTACCTCTAGCGGCGCACGTTTTAAACCCGTCCCCGTTTCATTTTTAGCATATCCATTAGTACCTAATTTATACATGACGGGTAGCCCGTACCTTCGACTTTGATGATCCTCATCATACTTAGATATCGTTATATCACTTTCGGCATAAGGCGCAAAAAATAAGATATCTTCTATGTTGATTTTAGTGTCTAACGGTAGTAGTGCTTTTTTACCGTCTCTAACGCCAATAAATAGCACTCCAAAACAACCTAATGACATAACTTTGTCTAATCTGCGGATGTAGTGATATATTTTTAAGTTGGGATGTTCTATAATCTCTTTCAATGCTTTATCAAATCTCGTATCCGCTTGCATGTTATCATTATCTGTAATAATTGGCTCGGTACTCCAACACGCATCCGGGTAAGCTGATACTATCCGTTTAGCGATATCCTGACGGTAAAAACGCTGTCTATACTCTTCCTGTGTGACATTACCACTATACCCAAAAACATCATACAGATTACGTTTGCCGTTGTGTGTAGATTGTACACGTCCGGCTAGCGCTCTGCGTGATGTTATCGCCATATTCACACTGACCCCCGTTGTTTTTTGTCTTTTCGCCATATCACCATTTAATTTTTTCTGGCTTTTAAGTAGATTTAATTCACTTTTTCGCCTGTAGTCCTTACTGTTCATTTATGCCTCACAATATGGTATACATAACACTATACCACCTACTTTTTATATTTACTATCTCAAAATGTACCTACCCGGACCCCTTTCGTCATTAACCCTATTTCGACCCCATCCATGAACATATCCACCTGATCATCATATTTGTGTGTGCCCATGGGTGTGAACTTTCGTATTTCTTCCTTAAAATCAGATAGCCAAGGGGCGTTATTGGGTAGGTGAACAAACCCCGATGTAAGATAGGGTACTGTATCGTGCGCTCGTGCTACTTTACAACGGTTTCGCTGGATATCTTTAATTGGCATACCTTCACGTTTTAATGATTGAATTAAATCCGTTCCGCTTGCTTTATCTTCGATATGTACCCATCTTAATCTTCCTATTGGTGCTGTAGTATGTTTATGTTTATTATACATGTCTACTAACGCACGCCTAAGTTCTGGTGCTTCCCATTTACTCTTGACCACATCTATAATATATAAATTGTTTTTGTATACCCCAAAACAACCAAAAACTGATCTATCATTATGCTCCGCTTTTTTCTGTGCGGTGTCGCCCGTAATAAATCTATATTCAAATTGTGGGGGGACTTGTTCGTTATAGTAGGACCACCACTCATCTTTAAAAATACCTCCCCCCAATGGAGACGGCCTTTGGTCGTATTGGCTTGACGTTGTGTATGGGTCCGCTTTACGCATTGTATTCAGCATAGGTAAGGTGTGTTTATACGGCCATAGCGCCCCCGCTGTTAAATTGTGTTTAATTTGGATACCGTATTTATATGCGCTTGGGTATGTATAGTCTTTCGCTATTTCAGCCGGTAGTATCAAATGATGCCATTTTTCACCTGTGCCACCCTCGACCAGAAACCCTGTGCAATCTTCCTCATGCAATCGTTGCATGATTAATATTATAGGTACTGACTCATGCGCTAACCTTGACTTAAGCGTGTTCATGATACGGTTATTGACTCTATTCCTTTTCGCATCGCTATAAGCATCATCCGGCTTTAGAGGATCGTCAATAACAATAGCTCCGCTGAACCCGTCTACCATTCGACCCGCCCTGAATCCTGTGATAGTACCTCCCGACGCAACGGCCAAAACCCCACCACCTTGTTCTGTATACCAACTTTTTTTAGCTTGATTGTCCTTACGTAATTGTAAAGGCCAAAGTTCTTGATACTCTTGACTAAGTACAATATCCCTTATTGTTAACGAGTTTTGCAATGCTAAACTATCTGCATATGACGTGTGTATAAACTTAGCTTCGGGATTGTACGCTAAACCCCTAGCGATAAAAGACAATACAGCCATCTCTGTCTTAGTGTAACCAGGTGGGACATTAATTATTAACCTTGTGATCTCACCCCTATACACACGGTCCATAGTATCCGCCATCACTTGATGATGTGGATTAACTATGAACTTTGCGTTTTCTCGATGTTTAAAAAAATATCGGGTAAAGACAATATGTTTATCGATACACAACTGTTTTAATATGCTTTTATTTGTATTGCAATCAATTAACATTAATATTCAGAGTTAAACATTTTTTCAAATTTTAGTAGATCATCCTCGGCAAGATTGATACTTGGTATCTGGCTATGATGGTTTTGGGGTGAATCCCCCGATAGCATATTTTTATGTTTAAAAAGCATTTCGAGTACCTTAGTGGCACCCTTAGAATCTAATGTGTATTCCCCTGTGGGGTGGCCTTTTTTATCCAATACGGGCATAGGTGCCATACATTTATCAAGTAGATTAAGCGCTCGCAATGATATGTCCTCTCTCGTGATAAATACTTTACGTAGTTGCCTTTTCCTTAATGTTAAATACTCTTGGACTAAAGGTTTAGTGTATACCAAATTACCTCTATGGCCTGGATTTACCTCATCGAAATCAACCTTCGCCATCGCTAATGGTATAGACATGCATTTTATATACTCCTCACAAAATCGGTATTCCGTTTCATTGAGTTTTTTTGCTAGATCTTTAATTTTTTTATTTTCGTTCTCTTCGTTTAAGCTCATGCGTAGCTATTGACTTCCATACGGGCATTGCATTTAAGATTTAACACTATCTATAACCTTTATCTTTTAATTTTTTCAACGCTACGGCCACCAAAATAAGCACCTGTGACAACAGTTAAAACTAACTGTAACATATCAACCCATGCAGGTTTAACGTTAAATTTAATTGAACCTGAATCAATGAAAATCAGTAAAACAGTTGCTACATATATAAATATTACAACCATTGGCCGGATGTTTTTTGAAAGCCAGGAATCCGACTTCATGTCCGACTGCCATCTATCAGTTACATTTTTTTGCGTTTTTGCATCATGATCTAAAATCAACTCTTTAATTTTTCGCTCCGCCTCTAACTTTTCTTCGGATGTCGTAGTTAAGGAATCTAGCACCCCGCCTACACTTTTAACCAGATCACTTGCGCCTGAACCTAAAATTTTTGATAGCATTTTTTCTTCTCCTTTTTTTGATACTTGTATTGTAAGCGGCTCATTGTGCTTAAAAACCTCAACCAACATATTATACAATTTATAGTATGTTGGCCGTGACACACCTAAGCACCCCTTTTCCTCGTTTCTCGTTTTTGCAGGGGCTATACACCCTTTAAGTTCATCGGGGCTATTGGCTGGATGTAACAAGATATATTCTCGCCCCTCAACCTGTATTTCAATCATCCCCTGAAAATGGTCTTTATAACCTAGTTTTTCTTTTTCTTTGTTGTACCATCCGCCGGATTTTCTAAGTGCCAATCTAAATTTGTCGCAGGGTATCAAAGTAGACTCATTCTCAAGCGTTTCGCATTGATAGACATTATCTATATACAATTTACCAAATTGTGAGTTATTGATGACGTTGTCTCTAATCAATTTGATTTTCATTATTTTAGACCTTCCCTACACTATATCACAATCTTGTTTTTTAAGTCCATTTAAGTTTTCGGGAAATTATAATCCATTGACAGTATGTTTATAATACTTTAAATTATGTGTTCGGCTAGTTGTACCAATTACAATTAAAACATAAAGATGTTACTTTCATGTTACTTTTGCTCAAAGTAAAAGTAACATTTTAATTTACACTCAAAATCAAACCTTTTTACACTCAAAAAATAAACGTAAATTACACCTTCCAGTTTCGACCAATTTCGGCGCCCCCCTCTTCCCCACTGTCCAGTACATAAGTAACTTTTCAATCAAAAATAGCAAGGGGCAGGGGGTATCAGTTTTTGTATTATGGAGTAGTATATATACGGTAGTTATAGTATATAATATATAGCTCCACTTAAATAGAGATTTTAAAATGTTACTTTTAGTCTTAGTAAAAGTAACGCAAAAGTAACATTTCTTGAACTTACTGTTTTGAGTGTAAATAGTACCTTAATATGATACATATTTCATAATTTGTTACCGTTACTTCACCTAAAAAAACGTGTTTTTAAGGGTTTTTGCGTGTTTTGCTCCATAAGTAACATTTTCGCACGCTCGCCGACACCTCTTAAAAACACCCTAAAAAAGCCTATTACACATCCTAAAACGGGTAAAAACCTCAAAAAAGCCTATTTTGCACCAAAAAACACCCCTGAAAACCACAATGTTACTTTTAAGGTAACACACAATATGTACCTTAATTACGGTCAATTTTCCACACTAAAAAGTTTTAAAATCAAAATGTTACTTTTGCTAAAAGTACCTTAAAAAACACGATTTCCCGTCAATTTTCAAATATAACAGTAAATTTGGGTATATCGCTATTCTGTTGAAATACTGTCCATATAGCGATTAAAAAACCATCTTCTTGAAAAAGAAAAAATGGTATTAATACTCTGAGCAAGTACCCACAACTTTAACGAAGCGCTTAATTTGACATTAAACACACTGTTAGCTATCCATATGATAAATAAATTGGTAATATTGTCATGTATAAGGGTAACTATTGTCTCAATTGTCATCTGTCTCTTATTCTGCATTTTTAGACCCTCTCAGCTATGGTTCCCTTAAATCTTCAATATTTCTATCTAAATCTTTATTCTTGTCTATTTTTTTCTCTTCATTTTCAAAACTCCCCCTTTAAATTTAAAATCTTGCATCTACTTAATCCCATTTCCTTGGATAATCGACTG
>Ga0098039_1000120_pt1 | contig 37270 bp, 53 predicted proteins | sample 6_EtaG_FD_75047 | JGI IMG/M metagenome (GOLD analysis project Ga0098039, IMG submission 75047) | Marine viral communities from the Subarctic Pacific Ocean - 6_ETSP_OMZ_AT15160 metaG | ecosystem: Environmental > Aquatic > Marine > Oceanic | place: Pacific Ocean | collected 2015-01-08 | reverse complement strand
TTTTGGCGATCTTCATAGTCCCTCCTTTCGTGTGTGTAGCCGACGCCAGTTTGCACAGTGTGCAAACTCCCTGTCTCTAGGGTGGCTGGGAGCGGGGGGGGGCTCGAACCCCCTCACGGGCGCTGAAATGCAACGGCTTCTTGCACTACCGGTCTCCCGTGTAACCTATACTCTGCTGTTCCCGTCGCAGTGCTCCGGAGTTACGGGGGTCCAGCAGGTCGCTCCCACAATGGCCGGTTGCCCGGCCTCCTGCACGATTGGCTAATCGATCTCCGGCCGCCCGACCAGAGAGAGGTTGCTTGCCAGTACCCTTGCCGGCAGGTCGCCATCATTCCATCGGACGGTGGCAACCCTGCTGGTGTTGCTGATCTGTTCGATGCCGGTCACGATGCCCTTGGCGAAGGGCACCAGACCGGTGAGCATTCCCACTGACCGCAGCCAGCGGGCTGAATACTGCACGCGGGCGCCTCTAATAATTCCGGTCATAGAACTTCCTTGATAAATCTCTCTGTGCCTTCAGGCGTATAAGCATATTCGTTCGTAAAAATCAGAGCCTTATCGTACAAATGGACAAAGGTTTCCAGGGATTGGAAAGTCTTGGTGCGGGTCGGTATACCGAGTGTCACTTCAGTATCTCCCGCAATATGAGATACCTCAATACGCAGATCGCCTATATACCTGTTCAGGGGAGTCAAGGTGAGGAAATCGCAATCCGTTAGTTCTTTGAGGAAATCGCAATCCGTTAGTTCTTTGAGGCGTGCGGAGAGGGGGTGAAGAGCGTAACCTGAATGTTTCGAGCAGGCGCTGGCATACATCCAAGAGGGTGAGCGCCGCACGGAACTAACATCTTCAAAACCCCTCATACGCAACATCTGATAATGTGACATGGCTTCTCCTTTCGTGGAACCAGATTATCCTGTCACCGAGGTCGTGGTCCGCGTCCCACCCGGCATTGTTTGCGACCGTCACCAGCGCCAGGGTCTCACGGCGCGTCGGGTTGCCAGGCCACCCCTTGCCATGTGGGAAGAAAAATCCCAGAGTGACTGTAGAGTCGAACCTGGCCGAGGTGTTATCAACCTTTATCGTGTGTTTATTTGCCCTTAAATAATGAGCGTAATGAACACACTGTTAGAGGATGAACACTGACAGTGTGTTCATTACGCTCATTGAAGTCTATGTTCCGGCCCAAGGCGTCTTCCATCTGCTTCGCGAGCATGTCCATGTTCCCTTTACGTATATTATTAACAGCCATTATTACTCTCCTGGCTAGTGTGTGTGCAGGCGCGGAGCTTAGGGATGGGCTCCGCGCCACTTTTTACCCCTCCTCCAGCAAGTAGAGCAGCCGCCGGTTTTCTTTGCGCACCTGCTTGTAAGCACTTATTAGGTCGGTGTTCTGCTGCTCGAGGACCTTGATCCGCTTCCAGGCGTCTTTAATGGTGCGCGCATCTACCAACTGCCGGTTGAACAGCGCCGATACCTCGCTCATATGCCCTCCCTCACGAGTAGAGTGTTTTGGGAATGTCCCAATACTGCGCGGCGTCTTCCCTGGTGATGCGAGTCGAAAACCAATCCTGCTCGCCCTCGCTCCAGTCCATCGAGAAAAAGCGCCAGCCTCCTTTACCGTCAATCGTGATCTCCAGCGTTTCCCCAAACTTATTTTCGATCTGCCAGCGGTTGTCGTCCACCGCCACCTGGTGACTCTTGATCGTAGCCATTATATGCCCTCCACGCACATCTGGTGAACCATCATCCACCGGGCGCCCCTGCTGTTCTTCGGCAGCCGGAACCCGAAGTATCCCTGCTTGGCCCAGGTACGCCCCTCCGGCGTGCGCCAGCCCTTGATCCCCGAGGGGTCCAGGATCACGTCTCGCTCGCTATAGTCAGCGTCTTTGTTGGTGACGACGCTCTCCATCGCAGCGGGCAGGCCGAAGCCTTTGAACACCCTCGCCGGCGATCCTGCCGGAACACGGAAGATCTTTTTCATAGCCCCTCCAGTTTGACGTGACGCCCTCTCGCCAGCGCTGTCTGCGCCTGAGGGCCCATCCTGTATGCCGGGGTATCCGCCCCGGCTCAGATCAAAAGGACAGGTCCAGCGGGTCGGCCGCCTGATCCTGCCCAATGTCCAGGTGGTCGTCAGGCTGCTCGTCCGGCTTCGCCTGCCTGACGATATGCATCTGCGCCGGACGGTGGTGCTCGGTCCAGGACCAGTCTACCACCCACTCAGCCTCTCCCGGTTGCCGCCGCGCATTGCGACGTGCGGCCTCTTGCACTGCCTCAGAGCGATACATACACCCTCCAATGTGACGCCGCGCCTATACTAGCACCCGACACGTGTCCGTCAAGGACCGTGCAACTGCCGTTTGCCTCCCCGTTGATAGAGGGGCTGGAAGCGCTTTACGGGTGCGACCCCTACGGCCTGTCGCTGCTCGCCCAATATTCGTTTTGTTCCTGCCATTCGGTTTACAGGAGAGGTGCATCTCGCACGTCGCTTTCACCGGTGGGCTATTGTGTCGAAGGTCTCTTCCAGCGCCTAGAGCGTATTGTCAACTTCCCTCTCTACTGGCCCCTTCGACTTCGCTTTTACTCTCGATCTCCTCTCGTTCCGGTTGCCCTGTCCTTCCCCCCCCACAGTTAAAATATAAGCATTTGCCCACCCAATGTCAAGCGATTTCAGGGCTTTTTGGGCCTATCTGAGCCCACCGGACGAAAAAAGTTTTTCGGCGGATGCTGTTGGGCTGCAAGGCATTAGGGGAAACTCGGCCTATCGTGCAGTAAAATATCTGGTGGACGGGTAGCCTGAAAGTGCCTATATTATGGTATAGGCAATCACAAACAGAGAGGAGGAGCATATGTTCGGATGGCAGATCAGGGACCTTAGGAAACGCCTGGGGTTGTCGCAGGCAGCCTTCGCGCGCCGGATCGGTGCTGATGCGGGAACGGTCAGCAGGTGGGAGAGGGGCACGAATGCCCCGGGGGGATTGTCTCGAAAGGTGTTGGAGGGAGTATGGAAGGAGGTCGACGATGGCACGGCAGACTCCGGATGAGGATGTGACGAAGGATCCGGTGAAGATGCGCATGTATCGGCTGATCGCTGAGGACAGTCCGAGGCTGAAGGCGGCCGAGAAGGACGTCGATGTGCTGGATCTGGAGATCGAGCGCCTCCGGATCGAGAATGAGAAGTTTACCCTGCGGGGCCTGAAGGCGCAGATCGATAACCGTGCCGCGCGTCGCTATCTGATACAGCAGCGGTGGCTGCGCATAGCGCCGGAGGTTCGGGAGCAATGTGGAATCGAGGTCCACGACGCCTGCATCAGGGCGGAGAAAGTGCTCGCAGCGCAAGCAGCAGCGGAGAAGGCAGCGAAATCTAAACAGGAGGGGTAGATGGATCCAAAGATCAAGGCAGCAGCAGAGGCAGAGGGGTTTTCGGCGGAGCAGGCCGAGGAGTTTGTCGCCAACATCCAGGGGAGTCTCTACATCACCGGTGCCGGTCTGCAGTATAAGATGCTGCAGACCTACAAGGCTGGGTGCTTTGCCATCCAGGGCAAGATCCCGGCACCGGAGGAGTATCGTCTGGTGCGCCAGATGATGGGGCTGGGAGACAGTGACCCGCTGGTGCTGGTCCGCGGCGAGGTCCACATCCAGGGGTTCAGCGAGCCGTTCGTGGACTACGGGACGGCGACGCCCAAGAACCTGAGCGGGTTCGTGAAGTTTTCTGAGTATCCGCTGGAGATGGCTACCCGGCGAGCTACCAACCGAGCTATGCGTCTGGCGACGGCGACGGGGATGTGCTCGGTGGACGAGATAGAGGCTGGTGGGGAGGGCTCGTCATCCGAGGGTATGGATCATGGCACGCGATCGCCTTCCCCGCCGGCACGATCTCCGAGAACGGCCGGAAACGGCTCTAAAACGGACGATCGCCCCGAACCCACCTCCGAACCCACCCCTGAGGTCGTTGGGCCGACAGACAAGCAGAGAGCTATGTTTACGCGCCTGCTGGAGGAATCCTACGACGGCGGGACAGCGGTGTTCACCGAGAAAGAAATGGAACAGGCCTGGGAGGCTTTCGAGGGCGGCGACCGGAAACAGGCTGATGTCTATATCGAGGGGCTGAAGAAGCGGCTTGCTCAGCGGGTGCGCTTATGGGAGGAAGAGCAGGCAGAAGAGGCAGAAGAGGCAGAAGAGGCAGAGGAGGAGGAGGTCCATGCCGCCTAAATATCTCACGATGGCAGAGGGCAAACATTACTCGGTGCCAGATATCCCTGTGGGGGGTGTCTGGCACATCCATAAGCGGGACGGCACAGTCTACCGCGTGCGCCCCGGGCTGACCCACGGGGGATGCGACTGCCCCGACTACACGGCACGGGGGCACCAGCGAGCGTGTAAACACGTGGATTGGGTGAACGACAAGATCCGATCGATGCCGTGGTTACCGGAGCTAATCCATGAAAGATCCAGAACAAACGACTGAAGCTGTCGTCCAGGCCCGGCGGCTCAAAGCGTCAGCGATACAGGGTCGTGATATGCTGGAGGGTGGCTATGTGATTACGGCCCTAACGCTGGCGCAGTATGACGCTACGCGCGACGACGAGCAGACCGCCTGGGAGATCGAGGGGTTTGACAGCCTCCAGGACCTCTACCACGCACCGACAGAGAGCGGCGGGATCAACCTGCCGCTCTCTTATGATGCCTTTCGTAAGGCCATCCGCTGCGGGCAGGCCTACGGCCGGTGGCTGGAGTGGGGAGTGCCGGTGGGGACGCTCGCGGCGCTGGGACAGTATAAAAGCGACCTCATGCGGCGAGACTTCGAGATCACCGAGGAGAATGCGCTGGAGGTGCTGGGTCGTGCGGCCGTCACGCCCCGGGACAGGCTGCAGGAAGAAGTCAAGGAGAATAAGAAGGCATCGGATCCGAAACCAGAACCCGCAGAGGCCGCCGGGGAGACGGCAGGACCGACTTGTCCTAACTGTGGATACGAACTGTGAAACGTGGATGCAAACGAGAAAATAGTTAAGGAGTTGAAATTATGTGGGGATACTACGGAAGCAAGTCAAAAATAGTTAAGCATTACCCTGCTCCCCAATATGGAACTATTATTGAACCATTTGCAGGAACAGCACAATACGCTTTAATGTATTGGGACAGGGATGTAATCCTAATAGAAAAATATGATGTTATATGTAACTTGTGGAAATGGCTCCAAAAATGTTCTAAAGCCGACATTCTATCTATTCGTCAGTTGAAGTGTGGGGAAAACACAGATGACTTTAAGTGGGATTGCCAAGAGCAGAAAGATTTGGTGGGCTTCATCATTACTGGTGCCCCATCCATGCCAAAAAAGACAGCATCGAGGTGGAAAACAGTTGTTAGACCAAATACTCAACAATTTAGATTAGAATCAATTGCCAACAACTTGGAGAAAATACGACATTGGAAAGTCATTTGTGGAGACTACGAGAAAGAGTCCCCCAGTATCGAAGCAACTTGGTTTGTTGATCCACCTTATGTTATCGGTGGCAAGTATTACAAATACGGGTGCAATGCCATTGATTATCAACATCTCGGAGATTGGTGCAAACAACTAACAGGACAAGTAATAGTATGTGAAGCGGAAGGACAAAATTGGCTTCCATTTAAGCCTCTTGTTTCGTCCAGAGGGAACAAATACCAACATAAAGAGGTTATTTGGACAAATGAAAATCTATTTATTCGGCAAGATATTACGGTGCAAGAGGTGGCAGAAAGAAGAAAAATAAGGCTGAAAATGAGCATGACGAATCTGATGGAATTTAACAAGGAGATTGCCTCTTGACAAATCCTGTGAACGGCCGTAGATTTTATCCCGTCAGGCATACTATATCCGAGCACTGGATCAAAAGCCGCGCTTCCCGCGCCGGAAGATGCATCAATACTCTCGGGTATGGATGCCTGACACTTCCGGCGCGTTTCTATTTTCAGGAGGTTGAGTGATGCCGAGCGTAGGAGATTACATTAACCCGCACAAGATGTTCAGCGGATGCTTTGTCCCTGAATGGCTGATGGGAATGTCAGCGGTTCCGGCGGCAGCCAAGCTGTTGTATGCTCAACTGGCGCGATACGCCGGAGCCAATGGCGCTGCGTGGCCTGCCCTTGGCACGCTCGCAGACGATCTGTGTATCTCGAGAAAGTATGTGTGCGACCTCGTCAAGAAGCTCAAGGAGGCAAATCTCATCGAGGTCGTAGAACGGAAGGCCGATGACGGTGGGCAGCAGTCGAATGTGTATAAGTTCAGGTGGGTGCAACAGATGGAGGATAGCCTGAGGCAGGACCAGATAACTGGTGATGGGGGGGGTGAACAAAAGTTCATGGGGGGTACCAACATATGTTCCCCCAAAGAGAATCATGAATCTAAAGACTTGCAAGTACAAGATAAGGAGGAAGAACAAGCTATGGTAGCGGACGATCCTCCTGCCGGTGCTGTTTTTCCTCAAGCGCAGGAACTACAAAAGCAACTGCTCGAGGAACTCTCCTACCCCATCCCCGTATCGGGATCCGTCACGCGACGTCTGCAGCTACACCTCAACGCCCTCCCCAATGGCTACGGTATCCGAGATATCCTCGGGGAGGTCTCGTCCAACATTGAAGCGATCCGACAGAAGGTCGTGCAGCAGAATGCCGGCTGGAACTACTTGCTGGGCAACGGAGGGAAAAGCGGAGGGGTGATCGGCAAGACAATCGAACGGTGGCATCAAGAAATCGAGGTGGCGCGCGATACGGCGAAACGGGACCGGCGTGACAGGCAAAGGACAAACGATAGCTGGAAGGAGAAGCTGCGAGCGCCATCGCTATCAGAACAGTATCCAGAAACCCGTTGAATTTGCACAGTGTGCAAATGGAGGGAACGTGAATCCAATCGCAGAAGCAACAGGCATCAAAGGGCGCTGGGACCAGAACGGCATCTACACCGGCATCGTCCACTACCTGGCGAAGAACCTAGGGCGGACCTACAAGGATGTCTACGCACAATGTCGGCGTCTGCAGTTACAGAACCCCAACGATACCGCAAGCGACCGGGCAGCAGAGAGGTCGCCAATGGAGAAGGCCCGTGACCTCCCGTTCTGATCAGTTGACATTTGATTTCTCGCCGTCGTCGCGCCAGCGGCTGGTAGATCTGCTGGCCTGGCGCTGCGACGATCTGTTCCGGATCCTGTGGTTACAACAGGAGACGTTATGATGCTTGCTTGGTATATGGCGGGACTGGGAGTATGTTTGATCCTCATCGGTGCGATTTGGAAAGGCTTCGAGCGCAAGCCTTGACCGACCGGGAGAAGCGGCACGTCCGCAGGGTGAAGCGCATGGCGTGTATCGTCCCGGGCTGCGGTAGACGCGGACCGTCGATCGCTCACCACTGCGACACCGGCCACGGTCGCGGAAAAGATCACCTAAAGCTTATCCCCGTCTGCAAAAAGCATCACATGGCGACCGATGGCGAGGGCCGCCTCGGAGGGCAGGGGCGCAAGGAATGGGAGGCCGAGCACGGTAGCGAAGAGGCGCTGCTGGCAAGGACCAGGATGATATTGCTCGATGCTGTGATCAGGTGAGATGGATCGGCTTTATCTAGCCGCTATGAAAACCTACAAGGAGGGACTATGAAGATCGCCAAAAAAGGGGGATGTCGGGTGGGTGAGCGTGTTCTGGAGGGCGTCAACTGGACTACCCTGTCGGATGATGAGTGCAAGGAACTTTGGGAGTTGGCGAAGAATTTCAGGGGAGCCAAAAACACACAGAGGGACGCATCGAAGATGAACAGGCATCAGGGGGTCTTGAACCACTACATAGGATTGCTTGGAGAAACAGCCGTAGCAAAGCTTTTGGGAGGCGTTGTCGATCGTGCCGTTTACAGGGTCCGTGACAGGCTCGGGGATATACGTGGAGTGTATTGGAGGGACTCCGGAAGAGAGGTCAGCTTCGATGTCAAGATGAAGCTCGTGCGATACCACGATTTCTATATACGGCGGCGTGTCGATCCCGAGGTTGTCTATGTGTTTGCGCAGCACGGGTGGGGAGGCAGCATTTATCAGCGCAAGACGCCCGAGAAGGCAAAAGAGATTCGGACGGTGGTGGCGTGGGGCTGGATGCTCGGAAAAGAGGTTGAGGAGGTAAAGGAACAGGGCAACGATATGTCGGACTGGAGGGTAGAGAAGTGGAGGTTTCACCCCTTGAGCCGATTTCTTGAGATGGTAGAAACGGAGCCCCGCGGCGATGCCGATCAAAAAGAAAAACCGCGACCTGTTCGAGAAGTGCGACGTCCTCGACGCGCAGGACTTATCGGACCCGAAGGCGCAGAGGGATATGCAGGTGCTCCTGCGCAGGGTGGAACGGTATGAGAAGCTGGCAGCCGACTTGAAGTCCGCGGCGATGTCCGAGGTGATAAAAGACATTGCCGGGGTCCCGGTTGGAGTATGACCGAGACCTTAACCTGCCTCAAGTGCAAGCACGTGCGCACGGAGTTTCCGTCGCTGGTGACGAGCACCAGCAAGGACGGCCAGCACCATTACAGGAAAATACGGTGTCCTAAGTGCAAGAACACAGGATACGACTACCGGGCGACGTTTGAAAGGAGCAAGAGATGACCAAGCCTGACGCCTATTTGAAGCGCTACACCGACCTCTACCTTGTCAACAGAGACGGTGGGAAGGGGGTAGACCAAATATGAGTCGTGGCCGGAAGAAGGTTTTACGGGAGATCGAAGGACGCACGATGAATAACGATGAAGCGGCGGCCTATATTGGCTGCACGTCTGGTACGTTGAGAGTGTGGACCTCAAAGAGACGTGTGCCCTTTGTCAAGGTTGGGCGCCTCACCAGGTTCCGGAAATCAGACCTCGATGCCTGGCTACAAAAGAATGTGGTTGACGTGTTGTCTTAGATCTGGTTGGGGATTGCCCATTTGGGATCGTATTGAGGGGAAGAGTACGGACTTCCATTACCGCCTCCACAAAGGCTCTGTGTGGCTGCTGATTATCGCTGATAACACCATTCACCTGGTGATTAATGGACTGGCTTTGCGGTATCTGTAGGGCGAGGCGCGAAGGGAGTGAGCGATGAAAGTCCTATTCCTGGACATTGACGGAGTGCTGGTGACGGTGCGGTCCCATGTGGCGCTGGGCACGGGCAAGCAGATGCGGGCGTTCGATCCGGTGGGCCTGGCTTTTGTCCGCAAGATTGCAGAACAGGGTGTTCGGGTGGTGATATCGTCCATCTGGCGGTTTCACAACACAAAGGCGGATATGGAGGCGCTCTTGGGCTTTGAGCTTCATCCTCATTGGCGCACAGCAGATTTGAGGTCTTTTGATGGTGCCGGGCGTGCAGAGGAGATCCATACCTGGGTGGCAGATCATCACGACGTAGAGAAATATGCGGTGCTGGATGATATGCGCTGCCCGCTGGTGGGTGTGTATTATTGGGTTGAAGTCGATGGCCTTGCGGGGATCTCCTGCTGTAACTACCGAGAACTTGAGGAGATCCTGGACTTGAAGGAGTGAGTAAAGCACATTTCAGAGACTATGAGCGCCGGGAGCGCGAGCCGACTCTTAGGCGGGCCATTGACGCAGCGATGAAGGCAGAGCAGTAGCCCGCCATCCGCAAGGAGCAGGAGCATGACTCATAGCGTGGGCTTTTGGGTTGATGGATAAGAAAGGGGAGAAATGACCTGGCCTCCTGTTTCTGACCCGTATTACTGTGACGATTGGGCGTGTATCATCCACGGCGACTGCCGGGAGATTCTGCCGACGCTGGAGGACCAGAGCGTAGATTTGGTGCTGACGGATCCACCGTATGGGATCGACGTCGGGAACGCCGCGAGCAGATCGTCGGGCGTCGTGGTCGGGCACGGAAACAAACGATTCGCGAAGCGTGTCTACCTCGCGTCGGATTGGGACAAGCAACCCCCCGCGCAGGAACTACTCGCCGCCGCCATATCTGCGGGAACCAACGCGGTCGTGTTCGGTGGCAATTATTTCGGATTACCACCCGCCACGAAGTGGCTAGTCTGGGACAAGAAGAACGACGGCACCAATTTCGCCGACTGTGAATTGGCGTGGACGAACCTCGGCGGGGCAACACGAATCATCAGACACCTATGGAACGGTATGGCTCGCAAGAACAGCGAGACCCGCAACGAGCACCCGACACAAAAGCCTGTAGATGTAATGAGTTGGTGCATACGACAAGCACCAAAGGACGTTGAAACAATACTCGACCCGTTCATGGGCAGCGGCACCACCCTCCGTGCTGCTAAAGACTTAGGGCGCAGGAGCATAGGCATAGAAATTGAGGAGAAGTATTGTGAGATAGCCGTAGAGCGCCTAAAGCAGGAGGTTTTGGCGTTTTGAGATGTGAAGGGATGTGTGGAGTATAAACCGCCATCCGCAAGGAGCAGGAGGGCCCCGTCCAAGAGGCGGGTGCCCGTGGGTTGTGCGTGCACGGGACAGTAGAAGATGGACAGGGCGCACGCTGGCGGCTAAACAGGAGAATGTAATATGGGGCTATGAATGTTGGTGGATTTCTGAGGAACAGGAGGGATAGGTAGATGCCAGAAGAGAAACGCGCCACGATTGCCACCGCAGAGGGCGTAGAAAATATGGTCCTCACGGTGGACAAATACTACTGTCCGACAGATATTGCAGGATCACGGGCTGCAGGATCTAAAGAAAGTCGAGCCTTGACACGTTGCCCCATTGGTCTTATCTTTATTGCATCGCAACTATCGATCAATGGAGGGTAGATCGTGAGATACGAGCTAGACATTGGTCTTCGAGGGGATCTTACGGCAACAGCCGGCGGGGTCCCCTCGTGCCGTTGGTGAGGTCCGTCCCGCACCCCTCCAGCGAATACCTCTCAAGCAAAGTCCCTGCGCCCGGGCAAAGGATGGATAGAACCCGGGGCAGGCCACGCGTATTTGCACACTGTGCAAACAGGAGAGCCTTATGCCTTTCGTTCTGCCGAAGGTAGATCCTTTCACGGAACTGCTGCGCCCTCGCACTAGGTCCGAGCGGGAGTCTGCGCTGGCGAGCTATTCTCCCTCGGTGTTGGTAGACACCCCTCTGGTGCCTGGTGCCGGCGAGCCTTTCTCCTTGCGTGGCCTCGGCCGAGGTATCAAGGACCTGCTGGTGTCTGACGATCCTCGGGATGCGCTTCTAGACCTGGCCGGTCCGCTGGCGTCGCCGGTGGGTATGGCGAAGACCATTGCCAGAAACATGGGAGAGCGTGCAGTAGAGGCTGTAAGGAAAGGACAGGGGCTGACGCGGAAGATGAGCGACGCCCTTTTTGTGTTGCCTGATGGCAAGATGGTGGGTGGTGGAGGCTACCTGCGGTCGCAGCACCCCGCGATCGCTCGCCGGGCGATGGGAGAGGCCGGATCGAAGGGAGTGGGCAAAGCCTCGGACCAGGCGATACTGTCGAAGTTTCTCAAGACCAGCGGGTCGGTGCGCACCGAGTTCGGCAACCTGGGCACCGGAAAGTCCTTCGTTGCGCAGGTGACGGACGCACAGAAGGTGACGTCGGAGCAGGTCCAGCGCCTGGCGGCTATGAGCAGGGCAGCGCGCCGCGAGGGCATGGACACCTACGTTGAGAAGTCAAGGCCTTCTGCATTCCGGAGCCAGAACAGAGACGCCCGGGTGAGCGACTACATCACGGACATGGGTAAGGACAAGCCCCTGAGCGAACAGCAACTGAGGAAATTTTTCAAGTGATCATCAAACACTTCAGCCAGAGCCAGGCACTACGCCACGTCTTCCAGGCCCGCAAGGACCACGCCTGGATCCAGATCACCGACCCGGGCCGCATGTTGCCGCACCTCCGCGAGTTCAGCCCCAAGGTCAAGCGCACCCTCCAGGTCAAGTTCCCTCACTACAGTCTCCCCCGCAAGACGGCCGGTCGAATACTGGCGTTCGCCCAGTCTCTCCCCAAGGGGATGCCCCTCAACATACACTGCGACCACGGGCAGCACCGGTCCTACGCCATCGCCGCGGCCCTTGAGCGCCGGCTCAACGGTAAGGGGCGCCGGGTAGACGAGACGGACATGGTCTTCCAGAATATGCTGGAGGCAGAGTGATGGCCTGGTTTCCGTGGGTGGCCCGATCGGCACTGGAGAAGTCTATTGCCCGAGAACGCGGGTTGCAGAATCGCCTGGATGCGATAGAGTGGTGGGTTAAAAGCCAGGCCGTAGAAATTCCGTCCCACCAGGCAGTAGCGCTTATGTTCACTCTCAGCGTCCATCTGGCTGAGGACACCAACAAGGTAGCGCGGCAGCAGGGCTAATGGCCTGGGCAGAGGGAAAGGTAAAGTAATGGCATACCCAGCACAGAAAGTCGCAGCAGTGATGTTCGACCTATGCGCGGGCATGGGGATGGCGAAGACAGCAGAGAAGCACGGCATCGCAAAAACCACTCTGATCAAGTGGACGAAAAAGCTACCTATTAAAAAGCAGGTCCAATACACGTCATTAGATCGATTGTCAGACTTACTCGAGGAATTACTTGTCACTGAACTTCGAACCCTCAGTCTTATCGCAGCACACGCACAGGACAAGGAATGGCTCGGAAAACAGTCCGCTGACGACCTGGGAGTTTTCTACGGGATCGTCGCTGACAAAGCCCATCTTCAGCTTGCAGCCATCGATCGAGCCCAACGCCAAGCTCAGGCACAGATCGAGGCCGGTCAGCAAAACGGCTAAGTCGAACCTCCTGTCCTATGTGCGAAGTATCGACGTCCCCGGGGTGCAGGCAACGGACCTTGGAGCCGATGACGTTGATGTGCCCTGTTTGTGTGGTCACGGTTATGGGTCACATGAACCGGAAGAGGTGGATGTTGAAGTTCCCCTGGAGGACGAGAGGTTTGTTCCGCATGATGGAGGTCACTGCAAGCACTGTGATTGCGAAGGTTTCATCCAGGACGAGGATCTCCAGCCTCTGCGCGTTGAGCCTGCTGAGCACCACGAGTTGATGCTTGGGAAACTGGGAGAGATTGAGCGGGGAGAGATTAATCGGCTGATGTTGCTCTTTCCGCCAGGGTCTGCGAAATCGACCTACGCCTCAGTGGTTTTTCCCACGTACTTCCTGGGGAAGGAGGAGAAGCGGTCGATCATCTGTGCGTCTTACGGATCCACGTTGCCGAAGAAGTTCGGGAGGCGTTGTCGGTCGGTGGTTCGGGCTCTGGAGTTTGAATCCATCTTCGACGTGAAGCTGTCGACAGAGTCTAAGGCTGCTGACCACTGGCTCTTGTCGAATGAGTCAGAGTATATGGGCGCGGGGATCCTGGCTGGCATTACAGGCAACCGGGCCCACGGTCTGATCATTGATGACCCGGTTAAGGGGCGCGAGGCCGCTGACTCCGACGTTATTCGAGACAAGACGTGGGAGGCCTACACGAGCGACCTTCGAACTCGGCTGGTGCCTCGTGGATGGATAGTGCTTATCCAGACTCGTTGGCATGAGGACGATATGGCCGGTCGGATCTTGCCAGACAAATATGCTGGCGAGAGCGGAAAGATCACGGCAAAGGACGGGGAAGAATGGGACGTGCTTTGTGTCCAGGCTCAGGCCGAGCGAGATGACGACCCCCTCGGCCGGCAGGCAGGGGAATACTTCTGGCCTGGCTGGTTCGGTCCGGATCATTTCGAGCAGGAGAAAGTCTCGCAGGGTCCGCGCAACTGGAGTGCCCTGTTCCAGCAGCGCCCGGCGCCGGAGGGCGGGTCGCTATTCAAGCGGGAGTGGATCCAGTGGTATGACCGAAGTCAGCTTCCGGAGCATCTCGCCTTCTACGGGTCTTCGGACCTGGCAGTGACCGACGATGAGGATCCCGGCAGCAAGGACGCAGCCTACACGGTCCATATGATCGCCGGGATGGATGCCAAGCTGAACATCTACATCGTAGACCTCTGGCGGCAGAAGGCGCACTCCGGCATCTGGACCGACGCCATGATACAGATGCACCGGCAGTGGAATGTGCTGTCGTGGCTGGCGGCAAAGCAGCAGATCGAGAAGAGCGTGCTGCCCTTGCTGAAGCGGCGCCTCGAGGAGGAGGGCAGCAGCCTGACCTTCGACCTGCTGGCTGAGGACACCAACAAGGTAGCGCGCTCAGCGTCCATACGCGCCCGTCTATGGCAGGGAAAGGTGTTCCTGCCCCTGGACCGGCCCTGGGCTGTAGAGCTTGCTGACGAGCTTGTAGCGTTCCCTGCTGGCCGCTACAGCGATCAGGTCGATGCTATCGCGAGGTTCGGCCTGAAGCTGGACTCTCTGTATGGCAAGCAGGTGCCGGTGGCACCCAGGGTGATAGGGTTCAACACGCCGGAGTATATCAAGATGGTCGTCAAGCAGATGGCGACCAACGAGAGCAACGGCAGCAATGGACAGGGGAACAAGTGGGAGTAGCGAAACGTGAATGAATGGCTGGTGGTCAAGTATTCGAAGCTCAAGATAAAATCCTTTGTTTTGGTGGACATAGACGAATGAACATCTCTATCGAGGACATTCTGAGGCAAGTGGACAAGACGGGGTGGGTAGATGTGGGGGGAGATGCTCTCAAAGAGGCCCTCAGGGCCCGCGGAGCTTTTGCAAAGCGCTATGCTACGCGAGCAGTGGCAGAGACCACCTTTACCGACCACGACGGCATCGAACATAACACGTTTGTATGCAAGGATCCGGACGATGAAGATTGAAGATCAGAAATACTGGCGTGAGATGATCAAGTTATGCAAGGACGAGAACAAGCCGCGGGCCAAGGCCTGGAAGGAACTGAAGGAACGCATAGGCCTGGACTTCAAGGTCAAGGGGCTCTCCTCCAAGGAGAAAACGATATACATCTCCCGGTTCTACAAGATTGTCAGGGAGGTGATCGCCACCACGGCGTTTAAGTATCCGCACATCTACATGAAGGCCGAGGACGATCCGGCCGATCCCCTTGGCGACAAAGGCTTGCAGGACACCTCCGCGGTGCTGGAGGATTTCGGCAATGACGTGCTGGACATTATGCAGACGAAGTCGACGGTGCAGCAGTTTATCTTCGACATGCTCTTCTGCTTCCGAGCCTACCTGAAGATCGGCGTGATGCCTGCCGCCGGCCAGCGGGAGGCTGCGCGTTATCTTGCTACCGACCTGGTGCCGCCGGGCTTCCCCTATATCGTACGTATCCCTCCGCAGAACATGCTGATTGATCCGCTGGTAACTCCCGAGCAGTTTTACACGTCGGAGTTCGTGGGCGAGATCCTCTATGCTCCCCTGGAGGGAGTGATCAACAACCCCCGCTTTAAGGAGCACGCGACGCAACTGAAGAAGCTGAGGGACAAAGAGGCGCGCGGCGCTATCACCAGCGAGGACCTGCTGGGCTTCGACGATGTGGATGATGACGAGAAGCGCAAGCATACGCTGGAGGCGCACCGGCTGGCGAAGACGGTCCGGCTTTATGAGATCAACCACCGAACAAAGCGGGAGCGCTATGTGTTCATGGAGGATCTGGACGAGCCTATCGAGGAGATCGATCATCCCCTTCTGGCGAATGGCGGAGGAGCTATAGAGAAGACACCGGATCCGATGACCGGCGATCCTCTTCTGGCGAGGGTGCGTGCGCTGGCCGGCGGGAACGGATCTGCGACGCCCGACCTGCCGGTGCCGGACAAGTTCTTCCTGGTCGAGGGAGGGCTGCCCTACTTCACGGGGTCGTTCGACGTTGCCGACGGCTTCTGGGGTGAGAGTGTGATGGCATATGAGAATGATATCCAGAACGCCATCATCAAGACGGTCAGCCGCAAGATGGATATCCTTGACCGGTTCAAGCGGGTCGCCACGATGGCCGCCGAAGAGTATGCGGTGGAGGGCAACAGCCTGCCGAAGACGCTGAAGGAGTTAGAGGACGGAGACATCCTGACGCTGAAGGTTCCCACGAACCTGCAGCCTCTCGAATGGGGAGGGATGCCGTCGGGCCTGGATAGCTTCGAGCAGTCTCTGCTGGCATATGAGGCGGAGACAATCCGGACGACGGGCACGGGCGGTGCTACGGCGACGGAGGTGGCTGTTGACACCAGCGAAACGCAGATCAACAGGGAGTATAATCAGGAGCCCGTGGAGTTGGCATATATATGGGGAGTGAGGCAGTGCCTGAATCTGCTGGCGGATCCGGTGCTGGGGCCCGGAGCGAACCTCGACAGGCTGACGACGAAGTTCGGGCAGGAGAGGATAGCGACGGCGCTCCACGCGTGGAGCAAGACGGGGCGCGTCAATGTTTCGATCGCTGCTGGGTCGATGAACATCTTATATGAGCAGATGAACCGCACGAGGGTAGGTGAGATGGCTGCGCAGATTGCCGACAGTCCCAATGTCAACAGGCTGGAACTGGACCGGCTTCTCATCCGCTCCCACGGCGATGTTGCTCCGGAGAAGCTGCTGCGGGCCGAGGCGAATACGGATGCTGCGATGGCCGCCGAGCTTGAGAACCAGATGTTCTTTGCCCTGCGTGTCGACCCCGGGGTGGTGCCGGGCCTCGATCACGCTACGCATATGGAGCTACAGAACCCCGACGCTATATCCCAGTATCCGCAGTTCCAGCAACAGGAGCCTGAGATACAGCAGATCATTATGCAGATCGCCGAGGGACATCTGCAGGCGCACCAGGATATGATGGTCCAGGAGCAGAAAGGGCTGCAGGCTGGCGGTGAGGCGATAGTAGGTAGTGCGGCGCCGACGCCCGACACGTTGCTGGGACAGGTGCAGAGCAGCGCGCAGAAGACGCAGGACGTGGTCAGCAAAGAGGCTGAGGAGACGCTACAGCGGTGACGAAGAGAGAGAAGTCCGATTTGGATGATACAAGGTACGAGAAAATCTATCCACCGAAGGTGACGGAGAGAGAGAAGCCCACGCCGGCCGAGGCGCCGATGGTTCTCAAGCTGACGGTCGACGAACTGCGACACTTCGAGGCAGCCACGGTGCTGCTGGAGGCGCATCTGGTCTCCGGCCGCGGTCCGATCCTGGGGCGGAACGGATTTATCCTCGGTCCGCTGACGCTGGGCACAGCCAGCAGGATAAAGGCGATGACGGAACGCAAGACGCTGCCGGTGATGCCGGCGGTGCAACCCAAGTGGTGAGTTATGCCTCCCAAGTCTGAAGCACAACGAGCGTTTATGGCGAAGGCCGCCAAGGATCCTAAGTTCGCAGCAGAGAACGGCATCTCCCAGGAGGTGGCGCAGGAGTTCATCGACTCCGACCCGGGAGGTCCGCTGCCGGAGCGTCGGAAGATGCGCCGTGGCAAGAGGCGCACGATTACAAAGCATAACAGGATGTTGGCGAAGATAGGAAAGGCCAGAGGGTGACAGACTACGAGAAGGGATGGTTTTTTTTGGTAGAGCTTGATATGTACCGGCAGGACCAGCCCCGTCTGGCTGTTCTTGACATAGATCTAGTACCGGGTCCCTTCCTGCGCACCTCGCGCGCAATGCAGCCGAATGTATCCAGAGCAACCCTTGGGGAAGAGGGGGATACTGCATTGCCGCCTGCCTTTAAGGGCCCGGTGCTATGAGAAAGCGCTTATAATGGCAATCCATGACTACCGCTGCACCGTCTGCGAGCACACTGAGCGAGACATCTTCTTTAAGGCGGGCGAGATCCCCAGGCACCGGACCTGCGCCGCTTGCGCCGGCGCCTGGTGGAAGAGGCTATGGCTGGCGGTGTTGAAGCTATGTCGCGCGTCGCTCCCCTGGCAGACGTCGGCGCAGATCTTCGACCAGGCCTGCCTCGCTCAGATACACAACGACAAGTCATCGATGTATGGCAAGTGGCATCCTCAGTTCGGCGAGGTGCTCCAGAGCTACAGCCACAAGCAGGAACTGATGAAGAAGTATGGCCTTGAGGAGATCGAAGATCCCGTGGATGGGAACAGGAAAATGAGCGAGGAGGTGTTCGACGACGACGACCAGCCGGATCCGGACAGCGGCGAGGTGGTATGGGGCGATGAGGAGGAGAAGGTCAAGGTTTCGAAGGATCCGCGGTCGCAGACACCCGACGACCTGGGGCTGAACCCCTGATGCCTGCCGAGAGAGAGATAGTCCACGATAACTGGGAGGTAAAAGGCGATGCCAGAAGAACAGGCTGAACTGTCACAGGCAGAGATTCAAGTTACCGTCGTGCTGGGCCCAGGAGAAAACGGCGAGACGGTGACTACGGTTCACGGGTCACTCAACTATCTGTTAACCGCCAGCATTCTGTCGAGTGGTCTGCGTGTGATACACGACAAGATGATGAGTCTCGAGCAGGAAGGGAAGCCGCTCGGCCAGGAGTCGTCTATAATCTTGCCCTTTGGTCAGGGCGGGACCATTTAATCCATTGCGGTTAACCTGGAATAATCGGGAAGGGAAAATGGTAGATTCAGAAGTGCAGCAGCAAATCGATAAATTTCAAGAGGCTTTCGCCCGAACCACCAACCTCTCGAAGGAACCGTCGACGATTTGCGTGAGTTTTGAACTATACGAAATTCTTCTCGAGGCCACTGCGGCGAAGTTGGAGGCACAGCATGGACACGATTCATGATCCCTCCTTACCTGTAGGGCAACGGTTTCTCGAACTCCGCGGAATTAGAGCAAAGCGCGGTCCTGTTTGGAATTACGCCTGTCTTGTAGTGCCCGATCTTTATGCTCCCGAGGGGAAGATCGTCTATAATAAGGAGGAGAGAGCGATGCTAGACTCAGAGATACAGCAGGGAGTAGCGGAGATCCGCGCCAAGCTTTTGGATCTAGGATCCTGGAAGAAGGTGGCGGAGATCCTTGCCGGGCAACTTGACCTGATTGAGAAGCTGCACGTGCCGATGGACGACGGTTATCCCGATCCTGTATTCAGCGGGGCGTCTGATTTCGATAGGGGGCAGGGTGGAGGTGGTGGTGGAGGTGGTGAGGATACGCCTGTCCCGCCGGCACCCGTGCCACCGCCCCAGCTTGAAGAGCATCCGGAGCTTGCAGCCATCGATCGAGCCCAACGCCCGCTCACGACGCGACAGGTCGTCGAACTGCCGGGTGCCGTCACCCTGGGGATCGTCGCTGACAAAGCCCATCTTCAGCCTATCGAGGTCACCCTGCCGGAGGTCGAGGCTGAGATAGTAGAGAGGAAGCCCGAGGGGCTCACCGAGCCCATTGCCGCGGAGTCTTCCGAGCCTCTCCCCTGGGGAAATAAGCCGAAGGAGGCCCGGCCCGATGGCGAAGTTTAATCTTGATTGGATAGAGGAAATGCCTTATCTTAAACCTGAACTGGTCGAGAGCCTCCGGAAGCACCGGGAGTATCTCCTCAACACCGTAGAGGGAACCCGGCGCAACGTAGGGCGTATCGACATCATACTGAGGGACAAGGAAGTCAGAGCACAGTAGCAATAGACCATCCGCTACCTGTGCAGTGCAGGCTGGCGGCAACGAGGAAGTAATGAGCCTCCACCGGTGTTTAACGGCACCGTTGGGGGCTCTTGTCATTTAAGGGGAATATCAATGCCCGAAGAACTCGCCCCTGAGGAGGGCATCGGCATCGTATCCGCAGCGGATCCGGTAGGCGATGAGACCGCGGCCGGAGCAGATCCTGCTCCCACCCCGCAGACAGAGCCTGCTGCACCTCTTGCTGCCCCCGAGCCGGCCCAGCCCAGTACCGCGAAGCCCTTCGACTGGCAATCCGTAGACCTCCGTCGCGTAGATCCCTTGACTGTGCCCCGGGAGCATCGGGCAGCAGTCGAGGCGGCTCAGAAGCAGGTACGCGCTGTGCAGGGTGACGGCACCCGGCAGTTCGAGGACCTGTCGCGTCGTGAGCGGGCGCTGGAAGATCGCAGTAAGGAACTGCTCACGTTACAGCAGCAGATGCTGGAACGCAGCACGCCGCAGGCAGCACCGGAAGAGCAGGTCGATATTATCGAGTCAGCCCTCAACCTGCCCAACCTGGATAACGACACCCGTAACGGGGTGGTGTTCATCCAGCAGGCTATCACCCAGGAGGTGTCGAAGGCCCTGGCGCCGTTCGAGGAGATCTTGAACAGCTTTCCGGACCTGAAGGATCAATTGGGTAGCATCTCCGCCGATCGCGAGCGCGAGCTACGCGATGGTTTCCAGAAGCAGGTGGCAGAAGCTGTTGACGCTTACGGAAATGATATCAACGACTGGTCTGACGACATCCGAAGGGTGTTGGGGTTGAATGCAGACTACAACCCTGTCTCGGAGCCCATGATGAACCGGGCGACGCAGCAGCCCTACACCGTGAAGAGTGCCTATGAGTTTTTAAGCGGCAAGCTGCAGCAGACGGCTGAAGCGGCACGCAGCGAGGACGCTTCGATACGCAGCCAGGGACAGAACCTTGCGTCGGTGACCGCGCCTATGACGGCACCGGCGGGTGATGGGCCTATGACGGAGGGCGACTTGAGAGACCAGGTAGGCGCCCTCTTCGCAGGAGCAGGAGAGTAGGACCGTGAAGGGTGGAGGCCTGCCGAGACGTAAGGAGTATTGTGCATGTCCGCGCAGACCGAAACAGTAACCTATGATACTCTGTTTTCGACGGTAGCGCGCGCACGCAAATCCCGTATTTCCGACAACATCGGAAACTCGCAGCCGACCCTCGACCTCTTCCACGCTGCTGGCAAGGTGGAAGAGGAGGTCGGCGGCGAGAGCATCGAAGAGCGCATCATGTATGCGTATCAGGATGCTGAGTGGATGAGTGAGCGGCAGTCCGTCGATACAGACGACAAGGAGATGATCACCACGGCAGTTTACCCGTGGCGGTTTGCTCTGTCGCCTGTCAACATCGCGAAGACTGACGAGTTGAGGGCCCAGGCCTCCAAGACGGCGGCGATAACATTCGCCGAGTCGAAATCCATCGGAGCCCGGCAGGGTCTCCGCACGGCTATCAACACCGCGATGAACGCGGCGGCCACCGGCAAGGCGATGCTGGGGAACCAGGATCTGGTGCGTGACTCTGTCAGCGTCGGAACCCTCGGCGGCATCGACCTGTCCGTAGCAGCCAACTCGTTCTTCCGTAACCAGGCATACACTTCCGCAGTGACCGTCACCGCGCAGACGGTCGCCAACATCTTCAATGGCTGGGATCAGATCGGCGCGCAGGTTGAGGCGGCCTCGGACATCAACGAAGAGGTGACGCACATCGCTGCAGGGTCGACGCTGTATCACAAGCTGTTGTCGACCCTCGAGGGGCAGGGCTATGTCCGGTTCGGCGCGCGCGACAAGGCGCAGCTTGGTGCCGGCGGACAGCGTGTAGGCAGTGGGCCCGCCTTCCGCGGTGCGATGGTGTATAAGGACCGCGCTGTAGCCGCCAGCCATATCTACGGCTACAACATCAACACCATGAAGCTCAAGATCATGAAGGGCGCCAACTTCGCCAAGACGCCGTTTGTCCGAGCGGATGCCACCGGCGTGCTCGCGATGGTAGGCTTCTACCTGGTGGGCATCCAGTTTGTGGCGCTGAACCCGCGGCGTAACTTCGTGATGACCAACGTCTCGTAAAGGCGTTTAAACTTCCTCAGAACCGGGGCGGCAAACCCCATCAGCAGTTCTGTTGACCCCGCAAGGGAAAAGGGACATAGCAATGGCACAGACCTTTTTTGGTGGTGGGCATTCGCACACCATCCGCACGCGGTTGGGCTCGGGGCAGGCGGGCCCGAGCCTCGGCCTCTACAAGGAGGAGTCTAGCCAGACCTCCTCGCTGGGGCTGCCTCTCGACGTAGATGACGGATCCGTCTACCGGTATTCGCACTACGTCGCCGCTGTCACCGCCGGCAAGCTCGCGGCCCTCGACATTTCGGTGGCGGGCTTTGCATCGATCGATGGCAAGTTCACCGACAGTGCCGGTACCGCGAAGGACGACTACGGCACTGACGACGACACCGTCTACCTGACGGACACCGACACGTTCCAGTCCGAGAACGATGCGGAGAACGTATGGGCCGGAGGGTATCTCTTCATCACCGACGGCGCAGGCGAAGGATACAAGTATCGCATCAAGGAGCATCCGCAGCCTGAGGTGACGCCGGCCACCGCCGGAGCTGTCAAGCTTGTCCTCCACGACAAGCTCGAGGCGGCGCTGGACTCCGAGTCCTCCTGCGAGATCAAAGGCCATCCCTACAAGAACCTGAAGATCGCCGACAATGGCGTGGACATGAACGTGAAGGGCATTCCGATCCGGGGCGTCACCGCGGCATACTACGCCTGGACGCAGACCTGGGGATGGGCGAACTGCCTGGCGGATGTTACGGCAGGGACGGCGGCAGAGGGGACCAATGCGACCCTGTCCGACAGTGTGAATGGGGCTTTCCAGCCTATGCACATCGCCGTGCAGGCCTCGGAAGCCGACTGGCCTACCTACAACTTCGCTGATGTGAAAATCGGCTTTATGGGATCGGCTATTGCCGATTCCGAGTATGGGCCGCTGTTCCTTCAGTTGAATGGGTAGGTGGTGGAAAGTGGTAGAAAGTGGGGAGGGCGCTTATCGCCCTCCCCAAGCTTACATCCATTGAGAGGGAAAAGCGATGCCAATCGGAACACGAAAAAAGACTGGGGTCAGAAAGAGGGCCCGGGGGATGAGGAAAGCGGAGAGATCCGCCCGAAAGACAGGGACTTTAAAGCGTGCTGTGAAGCGTCGCCGTTAAACAGTTTGCACGCCGTGCAAATGAAAGGTTTCAGAGATGGCCTGGGCACACAAATTCAAGAAGGTGCAGAAGAAGATCGGCAATACCCACATGTATTATGTCAACTATTTCGGGCAGGCCGATGCCTCCGACCTGACAGACTACGTGGTGATGGACGCCTCGGCCTTGTTGCCGTTTGTGTCCACCAAGTCGGAGATCAAGTGGCTGCGGCTATCGACGGGCGGCTCCGGAATGATAGCCTACCTGGAGTGGGACGCGACGACCGACGACCTGATCATCGGATGCCCGGGCGGAGTGGCGCTGGAGTGGCCGCCGAAGACGGATTTTTTCCCGTGGGAGATGGCGCGTGACGAGGGATTCACCAAGGACCCCGCTTCCACCGGCACGACGGGAGACATCACCCTGACGACGGTAGGTGGAGCGGTGGGAGACGCCGTAAGTATCCAGATGGTAGTGGAGTTGAGCTAGAAACCCTGAACCTGGAAAACAATATGATCGATGGCTATGGGTGTTTGACTATCAACAACTCAAATTATAAAGCCCATCAGATAGCTTTTGTTTTGTCTACACACACATCGATTTTACCTAAGATGGGTCTTTGTCACCACTGCGACAACCCAAAGTGCGTAAATCCCGATCACCTGTTTGTGGGAACTCAACGCGATAACTTAGCGGACATGGTGGAAAAGGGTCGGGCGAACAGGAGCCCGAGAACCTGGGGGGAGAATAATCCAAAGGCAAAGTTGACCGAGAGTGACGTCAGAAAAATCAGGGCCTTGTTGCGAGATGGTTTGTCGCAGAGGAGTATTGCTCGGATGTTTTCTGTAACTAAGTGTCCCATCCAAATGATTCGGCAGGGGCTTGCGTGGAGGCACGTGGCGTGAGGGTTGTGGGAATCACCAAACTTAGAAATGAATCTCACATCATCGAGCGGACGCTTGACAACTGGTCGGGGCTGTGCGACCGGATCCACGTGTATGACGACTGCTCTACGGACGACACGGTGGAGATCTGCCGACGTCATCCGTCGGTCGTCGAGGTGCTGGCGTCGGACCTGTTCGATGAGAAGAGAGAGAGGGCTGAGTATTACAACCGGCAGATACTGGTTAACTCGGCCCTTCGGTTTATGGAGAAGGACGACTGGGTCGTCTACTTCGACGGCGATGAGTGGATCTACGACATGCCTCAGGAGGTGTTGGAGAATGAGAGGTTCGAAGCTATAGCCTGCAAGAGCTTCGACGCTTATATCACTCCCGAGGATGCCGAGGATCCATATACGGAGCGCCGGTGGGTGGGTCCCGAGTGGCAGTATCAGCCCTACTTCTTCAGGGCGAAGACCAACCCGACGTTCCATAAGCCGGACCAGAGGAACCCCACGTGCTACCTCAGCGCCAGGGAGTCGCACACTATCGCCGGCAACGTGCTGCATCTGGGCAAGGCCATATCGATCGACGCGTGGGAAGAGAAGTGCAACTATTACGCCGATGTGTTCGGCCCGAAGTATGCAGAGAAGTGGGCCCAGCGGCGAGGAGGAGCAGTCCACGATGATGGCAAGTCCGACTACGGATTCGATCTCGTCCGCTGGGCCGACGTCAGGTCCGGCGACGTGGAGGTCTTCCCCCGGGTTAAACATCCCGTCGTCAAGTGAGCTTGACGACTACCGCGCTCTCTTCGAGGAGGCTGCAACGTTGCCGCAGAACAGCACGTTCTGCCTGCGGCCGCACATCGCGCATTTCCCCGTGAAAGAACGCAGCGCCATCCTGGACGTAGGGTCTTACCTGGGAGCCAACCTGATACACTACGCGATGTCGGGACATACGGTGACAGGGCTGGAGCCCGGCGCGCCTTACAGGGAGAACTGCGAGGAGAACTGTCTAGCGCTGGAGGAGGCGACGCGAGATAGGATTACCGTCTATCCGGATCTGATAGAAGAGTTCGAGACGGACGAGCGGTTCGACCACATCGTATGCACCGATATCTTGAAGCACGTCGTCGATCCCGGGTATGTCGTCTGGCGCTGCGCTGAGCTTCTGAAGGAAGGTGGCACCCTATTTCTGGCGGAGATCAAGAAGCGGTGTACCACGCACGTTCGCGATGTGTCGTTGTTGGTGCTGGAGGTCTATGTGTTACAGGCAGGGCTGATACCTCGAAGTTTTTCAGATGATTCCTACTGGTATGCAATCGGCGAGAGAGCCGAGAAAGGATGAGTCGATGATATTTATCGTAGGGTGTCCTCGCAGTGGCACCAACTGGGTATGGGGACTGATGAATGCCCATCCTGACACCAGGGCTGTGGTGCCCGAGGACATGGGCGTGTCGACGGTGACGCGGGAGACGGCGTTGTTCGTATCGCACCTCGGTGAACGCCATAGTGATGTTTATATCAGGCAGCTTATCGATGGCATTCAGGATGTCTTTCTGGACAAGGTGTTGTTCGAAAAAACGCCGACGCACGCCCTGGTGCTGGATCGTATCTGGGGACTGTTTCCCGAGGCGAAGGTGGTATGGGTGAAGAGGTCGCCGCTGGGAACCATCAATGCGATGATGCATAGCGGCGATGCCGCCGGCACGCAAAGCTGGACCATCGAGCGGGCGACGCTGGCCTACAACGAGATTATGGCGCGGTGGGCGGAGCATCGCATTGACCCGCGGATGAAGATTGTCCATTACGAAGATTTATTGCTGGCTCCCCACTGCGAGGTCACCAACCTGTTCAAGTTCTGTGGGCTGGCGGATACTACAGCGATAGTCAACTGTGCCGTGGAGGCCAATCACCGTAAGCCTGCGTTCGAAGGTGACCCGGGAGTGTTCCGGAAGGGCATCGCTGACAGCTACAAGCAGGAGATGACTCCGGAGGAGATAGCGTATGTCAAGGAGAAATGCCACGTCTATCACCCTCAGGCTCTGGATGCCGAGGAGAGGCTGGTCGCCGGCCTGGCGAAGATCCGCGGATCCGGCGAAGAGCTTACCAAAGAGACTTTGAAGGACCTGCACGTGGGGCGGGGTTCATTCCTTCTGAAGCTCTTCCATAACCCGGCGGGTGATTTCGGCGATGAGGAACTGTATCGCGACAACCCCTCCTACGATCGGACGGACCTGCGCCCGTGGATGAGGCATTTTCGTCCACGGTCAGGATCCCGCATCCTGGATCTGGGCTGCGGCACCGGCGCCAGCCTGATACATTATAGCAAGCTGGGATGTGACGTGGTCGGCGTGGAGCTTGTGCAGGAGGCTATCGACAAGTTCCATAAGATGAAGCCCGAGGGGATGAAGGGCGAGATCTACCAGGGGTATGCCGAGGAGTTCGACGACGAGCGCCCCTATGACTATGTGCTAGTGACGGAGACGCTGGAGCACGTAGCGGACCCAGAGAAGGTGATAGCCACAGCGAACCGATGTCTCAGGGTGGGCGGCGAAGTATACATCACCGCTCCCAACGTCGAGGACAGCAACCCTATTCACCTGCGTGCTATCACGGCAGCCGACCTGAAGAGATGGCTGAAGGGATTTATCATCACCTGGCTGCGCGATACCGGCGGGCGCATCTACTGCAAGGCGAAGAAAACCGGCAAGCCCCCGATCGTCGTCAGCAGGCCTTTCCTCACCCCCCAGCCCGAGCATATGGAGAACTTCCAGGAGTGGTATGCTCGCAACCGGGTGAAGCATAACCTGGTGACGGTGACGCAGTATTACAGGGGCCTGCACTATGCACAGAAGGTGGCTGTGCGGCACGCTACCAAGATCGGTGCCAGTCATATCCTGTTTACGGAGTGCGACCACCACCAGTACCCCGACGACGGGCTGGAGGTGCTGCTGGAGGCCGACAAAGACGTGATCGGCTTCCATACCTACAAGCGGGGGTTCCCCCACAACAGCCTGAATATGCGCAAGGACCATCCCGAGGTGTCGATGATCCTTCCCCGGCAGGAGATGAAGGACAAGAATGCCTACCTCATACCCTTCGATTATGTGGAGGGCGAGGATCTTGTGCAGAAGACGGACCTGATATCCTGGGCCTTCACGCTGGTGAAGATGTCGGTGTTCGAGAAGATGCAAGAGGCCTGGGGCAACCTGCTGGTATCGCAGCAGGACCTGAAGGCACTGATCCAGGGAGACCAGCAGACGCAGGACCGGCTGCGGGAATATATCAAGACACCGCTGGGGCTGGATCCCTTCAGGCAGTGGGGTCCCTGTCCTACCGACAGCTTCTTCTGCCAATACTGCGAGGACCTCGGCATCGACCGCTATGTCCATTTCGGGTGGACCATTGCTCACGGTGATGTCGACCCCGGGGAGATCGTCGTCCACAAGAGGCTGGAGGAGAGTCGCCGGATGCAGCTTAGGCAGGGCGAGCTCACGATGGAACCCCTCCAAGACGATTGGGGCAACGCCTACGGTCCGGATATAGAATATGTCCCACAACGGAAGGTGGTCAGCCTGGAGCAGGCTATAGCAGGAGGAGGCAATGGCAAAGTCAGTCTCGAAGAAATCGAGCAAGAGCACGGCGAAGAGCACCAGGAGCACCGCCAAGAAGCCCAGGAAGCGCGCTAGCACCCCTAACGCGCCGGATCCGCGTTTAAAGCTGTATGTGCCCGTCAAGGGCCGTAAAGACGCTCTATTGCTGGATACGCTGTCTGTAGGCAACGTCGACGAGACGCTGCAGGGGGCTGTAGAGCAGATAGGGCCCGACGGAATCCTGTATGTCAGCGATACGATGAAGAAGCCGGAGGTGCCGGGTCCCGATGTAAGGCGCGTCTTGAAGCTCAACCTGGCCCGGTGGTGTGACCGCGTAGGCCTGGAGATGCAGCAGTGCCGGATGGAGGATATGCGCATCTACGCTGTTTTTGCGAGGCAATAAAAAAAGTTTCGCAATGATGATCCATATCAGCCACCCCAATCTGAAGGATGGCAAGGTGGTGGCGGAGGCCGACGGCAGTCTGCTGCCCTACAGGTAAGGAGGGATCATGAGAATCCTGATGACCAACGCCGACCTGGCTGAACTGGGCGGCACGCAGACCTGGACGGAGACAATGGCGCACGAGCTACAGAGGCGAGGCCACGAGGTGACCGTCCTGTCCCCGCGGATAGGCGAGTTCGCCAAGCGACGCCTGCACAACCTCGAGGTAACCGACCAGATCCCGCACGGACCGTTCGATCTGTGCCTGGTAAACCACAACACCATGCTGCAGGGCATTGAGTATGTGCAGGGCATTGAGTATGTCGAAGGTCCGAAGGTCTTCACATCGCACGGACCGGCCCATCGTCTCGAAACGATGGTGTTCGGCGCGGATCATTACGTGGCGGTGAGCGAGGAGATAGCCACGCGCAGCGCGATGGAGTTCAACCCCGAGGTGATACTCAACCCGATCGATCTGAAGAGGTTCAAGCCCCTGGACCGGAAGCGCGATGATTTGCCCCGGGTGCTGATATTCACGAAGAACGCCCAGCTACAGGAACTGTGTAAGAGAGCCTGTGGCATCGCCAGGCTGCCGTTCGACTTCGCCAACTATCAGACCAACCCGGTCTATCATATCGACAGGCTGATGCCCTACTTCGACATTGTGATCTCCTCCGGCCGCGGAGTGTATGAGGCGCTCTCCTGCAACTGCGCAGCGTTCGTCCTCGCCCGCCGGCCCAACGGCTATCGGCAGTGGGAGGTGCAGGGCGACGGCTGGGTGACGGAAGACAACGTGAGCGAACTGGTGCGACGCAACTGCTCAGGGCGCACCAACAGGATATCCTACAGCGCAGAGGACCTGGCGGAGGAACTCAAGAAGCATGCAGGTCCGCAGACGTGGGGACGGCAGTGGGTGAAGGGCAACCACGACGTACGGGTGCTGATCGACAGATACCTGGCGCACGCAGAGAAACCGATGGTGGCAGCGTGAACAAGAAGATCAAAGAGTTCGGTGCATACCCGACCATCAAAGGGCACGCGACCCTTGCCGTCGTCATGTATCGAGGGTGGGAGATACGGCGCATCGCCGGCGGTCCGGAGGCGCGCGTGGATTTGCCGACATTCAAGGGCGTGATGAAGAACAGCCGTCGCCTGCCGGGTCACGACATCGAGACACCGACGATGCCGAGCATCGCAGGGGTAAAGCGAGCGATCGACAAGTTCCAGGACAGTGACTATGCCGAAGGACCGAAGGTTTACGGGGGGATAGGGTAGATGGCGCAGACTATCTTCGAGAAACGACGACAGGCGCAGCAGCCTACCCTGCTGGATATTCTATCGCCGCCTTTGCCCCCAGCGAAGCCTATCGCACCACCTCCGGAGAGTGCTCGCAGTATATTAGGCGCGCTGCCGATAACACAAGACGCCATCGACGAGGAAGAAAGGCGGCGACGAGAAGCGGCGGGGCTGATTACTCCTAAAGGGCGACGGTTTCTCGAACTCCTCGGAACGAGTTCTGGAGATGTTGCCACAGCGTTGGAGAATCTTTTGCCCTCTCTTGGCAAAATGGCTACCCGTGGCGTAGAGGGTCTGGCGGCAACCGTAAGCCGGCCGCCGGGCGAAAACCTATCGATGCTCGGAGAGAAAATAAAGGAAGCCGCCGGAACGGCGATGGATGTCGGAACACTGGCGACGACGCCGGAAGGGCGTGAGGCACTGAAAGGCGTGGCTGGACAAATCCCCGGGATGATGCGCAGCGAGTTTCGAACTAACCCTGCGAGCTTTTTGCTAGAAGCCCTAATAGAGAAGGGGGCTGCTCCGCTGCTGTCAACGGCAATGGCTTCGCCGGACTTCCTGCGAGGGGTTATTAAACATCTGAAGAAGGTCACCGAGAATGTTAAGCAGCAGGGCGTGCGGGAGGCGATAGAGACAGGGTCGAAGGAACTGAAGAAGAAGGCGTCGAAAATACACAAGGGTTTGGCGCCGGCCAGCCTCATACGGGAGGCTGCGGAGTCCGAAGGAGAAATGCTCGCGCGGACATTACAGAAGGACGGTATAAAGGTCTACGAGGACCGCATAAAGCGACGGACGCAAGAGATCGAGGGCCTGTCTAAAGCAACGCCACAAGGCCCTGTCGGCAGGATCGAGCAAGAGCTTGCCGGACCGGCGCCGCTCAAAACGGCGCAAGCACTCGTGAAGGAGGGCGAACCGCTGCAGGATGTTTCTTATTACAGGTTCCCCTTTGTGACGACGGAAGGGTATGAGAGGTTTATGCCTCCAGGGAAAACCGACGTGCAGATCCCTCATGGCATTATGGAAGATGCGATGGCTGTCGTATATGACACCTACAAACAGAGGCTGGGGCGGAATCCTACAGGCGATGAACTGGCAGATGCACTCAAGCCGATGCTGGCAGCCGAAGGTATCGGCTTAAACGCCCAAGCCGAGAGAATGCTTCGTCACGTCAATACCGACGAGATGATCGCCATCACTGAAGAGGGCATACGTCGGTGGCCTGAATCCTTTCAGTGGTATGATCAACTTATAGATTGGCTGAAGGATCCGGTCGAGGGTATAGGAAAGCACAACCTTCCGGAGTTCGATGCTGCGTTCGCTATACTCTCGCCACAGAAAGCCGCCAAGGTCAATCCACGCGATGCGTTTGAGGCGATGCGAGTAGCCCGGGACTATTTTGCTTCTCTGCCCTCGCCGGCGCAGTATAACAGGGAAGAGTTCAGGGACCTGTTTCTCGACACCTTCCTTAGATCCCGGGGGTCGAAAAAGTGGAAAGGGGTGCCGGTGGTTGGTGAGACAGAAAATGTGTCGATGATGACCCAGCGCGAAATCGCCGATAAGTTGGCGGCGTTTTATGAAGATGGCATGATGCGCGGCGACCTGAAGACGAAGACCTTTACGCTCAACAGCTTCCTTGGAGGAAGTCACTTTCCTGGCACCACCAACGACGTCATGATGGCCTCGTGGTATGGAGAACCTCCCAGGCATGTGATGGAGGAGTTTGCGGAAAAGACCAGAATACACGCGGCAAAAAAACAGCGAACCGCAGATGTAAGCAAACTGATGAGCGAGAAAACGAAAGTAAAGGATATAGCAGACATCTTAAACGAGGGAGTTACGGACAAGGAGACGAGAAAAGCGAACCGGGCCTATGCAAGCGCAATGTCAAAGAGGATCGCGGAGCCAGGCCTGAAGAAACCAGGTGAGATAAAAAAGATATTGAGCAAGCCGACAGCGGAAGAAAAAAAGACGTTAAGCAAAGAGGCCCTGGGGGCCCTGTTCCCGTCGCCGCCGAATAAGCCGGCGCCCTCGTTCACTGGATCTGGAGCTTCTATCGGAGGCGTATCGCCTGAGACGGGCTTGCGCGTGCAGACAAAGATCGAGATGGACCAATCTTACCGAGTAGCACAATATATGACCGGCCGGGTTGCAAAAGACATCAGCGAGAAGCACGGCGTCGCTCTCGCCCCGGGAGAGACCCAGGCGTTCTTCTGGGCGCTGGATAAGACCTATGGACCCCGTTCTGCTACTGGTGGATCGGTGGGCTCTGGTAGTGGCGAGATCAGAGAGATGAAAGAATGGGCGCAAGAATCACTGGCAGCCCTTAAACAGCACGACCTCTCGAAACCGTTCGTAGAGTTTCGGGATCTTTCCAGTGGCCCATCGCCGGAGGGCCTGGCGGGTGCGAAGCCCTACCCCTTCACTATAGACCCTCGAGGGGTGTCGGGTCAACCATCCTACCCGGTGAACGAGGCGCTGATGAAAGCCTACCAGGAGCAACAGCGAAAGCTCCAGGCGGGCAGGCCTGGTTTTGAGAACCTTGAAGAGATGGTGAAGAGGGTGAAGTCTCCCCCGCAGCTACCTAAACAGTTTGAGTTTCTGCGGACACTCGGACGCGGACTACAGCAATAGGAAAGGCGGCAAGACATGCCCAATGAGTTTATCAAGCGGATAGGGAGGGGAGTTCCTCCTCCGCAGCCAGCGGGACCAGGCCCCCCGGGAGCGGCAGCGTCTCCGCCAGGGCTAGCACCTCCTGGGCCGGCAGCACCTCCACCGGGTCCTTTGGCGGGACCGCCTCCAGGACCGCCTCCAGGCCTGGGCGCTCCCCCTCCAGAGCAGGCGCCGCCGACGGTGCTGCCTCCGGAGCAGGAGCAGTCATTCCAGAAGTGGTATGCGCAGATCGCCCAGGGTCTGGGCCTGAACCCCGATCCGGATATGCCGCCGGTGATGTACGACTACCGCAAGGCTTACACCGCTGGCGTGCTGCCTGATGAGCGAGGTTTGTTGCCTCCCGAGTTTAAGGTTGGAGCACCTCCGGCCGGACCTCCTGGAGGCTTACCACCCCTTGGTGGAGGAGCACCTCCGGCCAGCCCCCCGCTCGGAGCCGGGCGGTCTTCCAACCTGGAAGCGCTGGGAGGATTTAACATCGGCGACGTCTTAAAGGGAGCGGGGACGGCAGCGCGCCGCAACCTGGATGAGGGCAGGGCGATGGAGCAACGCACCCAGGCGAAGAACGCTAACAGGTCGGCGGACATGGCGAAGCTGCTGGGGCTTGCCAGGTGATCGGTCTGATCTTTGGGTTTCGCAGTGGCACCTCAGCTATGGCTCGCCACCTCAGGGAGGCAGGTATGCCGCTGCGTAAAGAGACGCCGAAGCTTGACGAGAGGATCCTCAAGCACCACCGGCTGAAGGAGACCGCCCCGGGGTTATGTCCTTTCGTGCGCTACGGTCCTCTGGAGAAATGGATGGTCGGCGACGAGAGCCCTTACATTGTGCAGAACACCTACCTGTCGACGGCCTGGCCGGTTTGGATGCGCAGCGCCGGCAAGAGGCCTCTGGTGGGCCTCTGGTGTCGGAGGGCGGCGGAAGAACAGATAGAGTCACTGATCAAGTCCCACCATCTCAACGCAGAGGATGCTCGGTGGTGCGTGATGATGCACGAGAACACGCTGACCTCGGCGACCTGTCATATACCGACGATCGAGGTCTGGTTGGACGATGAAGCGCGCGAGAAGATCGCGGTGGAGTGGTTTACGTTCAAAGGCTTCGGGGTGCGAAGCCCAAACACAAAGGAGAACACCGATGGCAACGACCCGGCAGAAGGGCGCAGGAAAGTCGCCGGCGCCTGAAGCGAATGTAGAAGAGGTTGCATCTGAAGAGCCTACGCCTGAAGAGAATAAGATCGAACTGACGGTATCGCAGCTAGAGAGCATCGTCGGCAAGGCTGTAGATTCCGCCCTGGAGAAAAGGCAGGAGAGGGCTCCGGCACGGCGGACGAATGCCGACTATGTCAACATTGGACAGAACCCGTTGCTGCAGACGCAGGAGCAGGTGTCGATCGTAGCGACGACGGCAGGCCCGGCAAGCCACGGCGAGGATTTTATTCCCTCGGTGCCCGAGTATGTTGCCATTCGCGATGTTGAAGAGCATAGCGAGGTGATCAAGGCGCTGGAGGGCTATGGCTATGTGGTCTCCGTCAGGGGCGTGGAGTTTATCGCGAGATTCGAGCCCATCGATGAAGAGAGGAAAATCATACCCAACGCCAAAGAACCGGAGGAGGCGCAGACACTGCTGCAGGCACTGGGAGAGACGGAGGCGCGGCACTCCAGGATCTATATCGACCGATGGTTCAACAGGCAGACGACGATCGGCGAGCGGAAGATTGACGAGCTTGCCGCAGCCGACGCCCTCTCGCCGGCAGGCAAAGCGGTTCGGCAGGTGGAGTCGGTGGTAAATGCTGGAGGCAACCTGGCATCGATCGTTGACAACATACCGAAGATCCCGGTGACGACGGGCAGTGCCCTCCCGCAGATAGAGTCCTTCAAGGTTGGTGAGCAGGCATAACCGAGCGAGACATAGCCGATGACTGGGACCAAAATTTTGACGATGGGTTTGCGCAGGGCAGGCCTGCCCACCGATGTGCCAAGCTACACGACCGCAGCACGAGACCAACTGAACATGGGGCTGAAGGATCTCGTCAACCGGCGGGAGTGGCGCTTTCGCTTTAAGGATGGGACGATCACCACAACGGCTACGGTGCGGACCTATTCGCTGGCAGCGGATGTGCTGCGTCCCCTGCGTAACTCGTGGAGGCATACTACCGACGACGCGATGATGATCGTCAGGGATTATGCCGAGACGGACCCCGCGGATCCCGACGAAGATATGACCGGTGGCTCGCGCATTGTCGTATACCGTGGCATCAACTCCTCGACAGGATACTGGGAGGTCGACCTGATAGACACCCCTGACACCTCGTCGGAGACAATATCCTACCGGTATATTTCCAAGGCTTCCGAGCTTGCCGACGACGCCACCGATGACGGCACCGACCTGGACCTGACCTATCCCGACTGGGTGCAGAACGCAATGACTCTGTGGGTAAGCGCATTTATGAAAGGCGAAGAGGGAGACGCCCAGGGACAGATATCGGACAAGCAACTGTATGAAGATCAGATCATAAAGGCCGAAATGCTTGATGGTAGTATCGCCATCCCCGACAAAGTCTCTCTCTCCCGCTCTGAAGAGTTCGAGACGGGCATCGACTTCAAGGTATTGTCACTTAGCCTCTAGGAGTTTGAGCTATGGCTGTAGAAGGGCTGCCGCACCCCGCCGGACCCTGGCATAGGGGGGTTAACTTCGCAGTAACGCCGGAGTCGTGCGGCCTGGATGAGATGTATGACGGGGAAAATGTCGAGATAGGCCTGGGCGGTGAGGCGATAAAGCGCCCGGGCAGTGACGTTCAGAACACGTCGCTCAACAGCGATGCTACGCTGACGGCTGTAGGGCAGCAGGTGTTTTCGGCATCATCGGAGAAAACCTTTGCGGTGGCTGGCAACAAGTTCTACGAGGAGCCTGACGGCACTCCCCTTGACAGGACGGACGGCAACACGATAACCGCCGGCGATGACAACACCTGGGAGTTCGCTGATGCTGATGGAGCGCTGGTAGGCAACAACGGCGTCAGCGGAGATGTTATGATCAAGTGGGCGGCGAGCGGCAACATCGCTGCGCTGGACGTCGACGGCCGCTTTACGTGGGCGAAGCACTGGGCGTGGTGGGATGGACGTGTATGGGCCGGCAATAACAGCGTGGCGGTCTCGCAGACTAACTACAGCAGCCTTGCCGATATCGAGACGTGGGCTGCTGATGATATCTTCTCGACATTTACGGATGTGACGGGCATCGCTGCACTCGGCGCCGAAGCGCTCGCTCTGCACGGCAAGAACCTGATACGGATCCTGACGCCGACGCAGATCAGCGACACCCCCTATTCTCCCTATGACCGAGCGACAAAGGGATCGATCTCCGGCAGGGCGATAGCCATCGTCCCCTCGCCCAACGGTGGGACGATGCAACTGTTTCCTACGCGCGATGGGCTGTATCGGTTCGACGGGTCCGAGTCCCGGAAGTTTTCCTACCGGCTGGATGGCGCCCGCTTTTGGGATAATGTCAACAAGGACCGTCTGAAGCAGTCGTTCGCCATAGTCTATCCGAACAAAAACTGTGTATGGTTTGTGCTGCCCTATGGATCGTCGCAGACCAACAACAACTGCATTGTCGTCTACGACTATCTACGGGATATCTTCTATCCGCCTTACAGGAACCTGACGATCCTGGAACGTAACTGCGGAGCGCTGATAGACGATGTTCCGCAGATGGGTGGATACAGCGATGGGTTCCTCTACAAACACGAGACCAACAACAACGACGACGACGGGACAACGGAAAACAAATATGACGGGTGGTTTGACACGTCGGCGGTAGCACCTCAGGGTCCGGACGTAAAAAACCGGTGGCTTCATACGCGCATCTCCTACGAGGTAAAGGGACAGTGGGATGTGCAGATGACGCAGAGTACCGAGTCGATAGGATCCAATGCGCAGTCGTTCGCACAGACCGGCAGCTACGACGCTGTTGGTGTAGACTTTATGGTAGGGCATAGCAAGATCGCCGGCAACAACGTCACGTCGACTATGGACCTTCGCCTGCTGGGCTACGATCCTAACTCGCAGGTGCGCATGCGCAACAGTGAGGCCGACCAGCCTTTCGTTATTCGCAGCTTGGTGCAGATATACAATCCCCTGGGCAGGATACGCCAGCCGCAAACCTAAAGGGAAGAACGATGCCTATCCGGACAACAGGATTCAAGGGCAAAACGCGGCGCCTTAAGACTATGACGCCAGCGCAGCGCAAGGCGAACCAGACACCTGAGCAGCGCCGTAGTGAGCGCCCCGACGACAGGGTCAGCAAAGAGCCGATCTCCACCCTGGATCCGAGGTCGCGCTATGGCGGGGCTCGCCGCGGAGGGGTGTCGGATACGGGAGTCCCCGGTATCGGCGGTTTTGAGCGTGGGCAGTTTGGTGACGACGAGGCCTTCGACCCAGGAGCCTCCGAAGGGAAAACGCGCGCACCGCAGGAGGGCAGGCCCGGCCAGTCGCAGATCGCCAAGCAAATCCGGCAGAACACGCAGACGACGCCCAAGATCACAGAGGGCGTCGCAGACGTTCGCGCTGAGCGCGCGTCATTAACGCGTCCTGCATCGGCTCCTGCGCCTGCACCTGCACCCGTGACGCCGGGTCCGGCTTCACCGGCTTTGACATCGTTTGCACCACCTCCATCTGCACCACCACCCCCGACCCCATCGCCGCAGACGCCGACCGTCAGCCCTCCGCAGGCGGCACCCCGTCCGGCTTCACCGGCTTTGACATCGTTTGCACCACCTCCATCTGCACCACCACCCCCGACCCCATCGCCGCAGACGCCGACCGTCAGCCCTCCGGCTCCGGCGCTTACTCAGCCACCAGCAGCCCCCGCACTACCTGCCAATATTCAGCCTGGCGTGATTGGCGAGCGGCAGGAGTCTCCGTTGATGCAGCTGCTGCAGGAGACGTTACAGCGGCGGTTGAGTCCCGAGGGTGGAGGGTTGGATGCCGTCACCCAGCGGGAGTTGTCGGAATTTGAGGCGCGGATCCCCGAGATACAGGCAGCCGAATACCAGCGTCTCCAGAACCTGAACCTGCTGAGAGGTTCTGGAGAACCGCTGGAGGCGCTCCCTAAGCTCACTGAAGGCCTTGAAAGGGCTAAGCTGGATATTGTCGCCCGTGGACGAGAGAGGCAGGACAGGGCCCTCTCTCAGGCTATGGCATTGCTTGGAGAGCAGAGAGCGATACGGGGACAGGAGGGGCAGCTTGCCCTGTCCCAGGCGGGGATGTTCGGAAGTGCCGGCGATCAGCTTACCGAAGCCTCCAGGGCCGCCAGGGCAGGAGAGCGGCACGCCGGAGAAGCGCTGGGCGAACAAACCCGTTCGGCGCAGGAGCAGGAGAGGCTGGAGGGTTTGTCTCTTACCGAGGCGGGACGTGCCAACCTGGCGCGCGAGGGACTGTCGCAGCAGCAGATCAGTGAGCTTACTCGTTCGGCGCAGGAGCAGGAGAGGCTGCAGGGCGTAGCTTTTGCTGAGCAGACACGTTCTAACTTAGTCCAGGAAGGTTTAACTAGGCAACGCCTCGACGAAGTCACGCGCGCTGCCATAGAATCGCAGCGCTTGCAGGGCGTAGCCTTTACCGAGCAGGCACGCTCGGCTTTAATACAGGAAGGTTTCTCTCAGCAGCAGCTGGATGAAATTACACGCGCCGCCACAGAAGACCAGCGCTTACGTGGTGTGTCTTTTGCTGAGCAGACACGTTCAAACCTGATCCAGGAAGGCTTCACTAAG
>Ga0098039_1000109_pt1 | contig 40587 bp, 44 predicted proteins | sample 6_EtaG_FD_75047 | JGI IMG/M metagenome (GOLD analysis project Ga0098039, IMG submission 75047) | Marine viral communities from the Subarctic Pacific Ocean - 6_ETSP_OMZ_AT15160 metaG | ecosystem: Environmental > Aquatic > Marine > Oceanic | place: Pacific Ocean | collected 2015-01-08 | reverse complement strand
CGGTGGACGACTGCCTCCTGCAGGAGACGGTGCTGGAGGAGGTGGAGTGCCCCCCGCTGGCGGTGGTACAGGCGGAGGTGGAGTGCCTCCCGCTGGCGGTGGAGTACCGCCGACCGCAGGATTTAACGCCCCAACTGATCTGACTGGGCAGATCAATACCGCATATGACACGTTGGCGCAAACTACCAAAGATCAATTTGGTACCTTGCAGACACAGGACTTCTCCGACCAGATTCGGGCGTTGGTCGAATCAGGTCGCGTAAGCCTAAACGAATTGAACGCACAGCAGTTGGCTACATTACAACAGAGCGAACAGCGCCGTATGGGTCAGATCGGTGACATTCAGGGTCAACTCCAAGGCGACCTGAACCAACAGGAACAGTATCGTCAAGACATCCAACGGCAGGTAGCGGAGCAGGCGGCTACCCGTGCTGGTCAGATGACTGCCGATCAGCAGGCACGCATTCAGGCTTCCCGTGGCGCATTGGGTGGTCAGGTTACTTCAGAGTTTGAAGAAGTAGCGGCGCTTACAGGTGGTTTGACGGGTTCGCAGGCGCTGTCTACGACTGCGGGTATGGATCGTTTGGCTCAGGTTGCCAATCAGGGTGCAGCGCAGCGTTTGGCTGCGCCTGCGCAGTTGGCGGCTGAGGCCAAGATGGCTGTAGGCGACGAGAAGTTCCGTTTGGAGAACCAGTTGGCTCAGTCGTTGTCTGAGGGTATGGCTGAGTTGAACATACAGGAACAGCAGCAGGTGATGCAGGAAGCGATGCGTCAGGAACAGTTTGGTATTGAACGCGATCAGGCGCTAGCGCAGGCGTTGACCAACATTGCTGGTCAACGGACGGGTGCCACGTTGAATGAGGCTGGACGTTTGGAAGACATTTCTCAGCGTCAGGGTGAGATTACGCAGCAGCAGGCGTACCAGACGGGTGAGTCTATCGCGCAGCGTGATTGGCAGTCGCGTGAGGCTGGCTTGCAGCGTGATTGGCAGGGCCAGCAGGCTGTTGATGACCGTGATTGGCGGGAGTTGCAAGCCATAGCGGAACAGAACTGGCGGTCGCAAGAACGCAAAGATCAGCAAAGGTGGCAGGGCACGCAGGCACTGAACCAGTACAACTGGGGTGAACTGTCGGCAGAGGCGCAACGTGACTGGCAGACAAATGAAAATAAGATACAGGCTGACGCCCGTTTGAACGAATACGAGACAAGTAACCTCTTGGCTGCCGAAGACTACGCTGCAATGAACGCAGAAGAAGCACCCCCCGATTCGGTTCTTGGTGTACTTGAAAGAGACTACCCCGACGTTGACGACGGACTGAAGATGATCGCGCTTTCGCTTTCGTTTATGAACAAGGACGCGCAAGACGAAGCACTAGCAAGGTACGCGCAGCCCGGACCCGCATCAGCGGGTCAGTCGGGTTCAAGGGCGATGTCTCAGGAGGACATTGCGGTGTTGGAGGCGATGATGGGTTTCTTGATTCCTAGGTTGACAGAAGAGGCGGGGCTTGAGTATATACCGAATAATCCTAGCGGGATAGATTATCGGGTTGAACAGCAGAACCGCGTCCCGAACCCGCTTGAGTACCCTCAAGGTGCTGGTGGTAACGTCGACACAACGGGTTACCCCGACGCTTTCAGTCCTGAAGCGATTCGGTAACTGATGGCTCGCCCGCCGAGTCAGGCTGCTGGTCCTCCCAATGTTCGTCTTCGGGCGGCGGAGGCTCTGGCTCCGCCTGACATCAAGCCGAAGATCAAAAGTAAGCGCGTTACTCCCCCAACGATTAAGCCGTCTGCTGGAAGGTACCGAGAGCCAACGACAACGAATGCGTTGCAGCGGGTTTTGGGGCTTGAGGGGCCAGTTGCACATTCGGGTTGGGAACCAACCCTAAGGGTTCAGGAGTGGATACGGCAAGCGCAGCATGATACTGCGATTGAACAGTTGCCGTGGCATGAAAAACTCGCCTACGACGCAGGTCAGGCGATGACGGAGGGTCCGTTTGCTACTGCGTTAGAGTATTTGATGAAGCCTCTAACTGTTGCGGTTACGGGTACTCGTTTGCTTGTGGAGAATGTTGTCAGGAAGCGTCCCGAAGAGGGTGGTCTGAGTTGGGGGGATGCTTGGGACAAGATTGGGGGCACCTATACGTTTGGTGAGATGCTTGCCGATTTCGACGTTTGGCAGGAACCTGAGAATTTGAAGTGGGCACGGCTGGCTGGCTTTGCGGGTGATGTTGCGCTTGATCCGTTGACTTGGCTTGGCTTGGTTGGCAAGGCAATCGGTATCGGGGCTAAATTGACGGGCGAAGGTGCCCGTATTATCGGTGGTCACGCTGTCCGTAAGGCGATTATTTCCCATGTAGGCGATGATGCTGGCAGGGTGTTCGGTGGGTTATTCCGAAACACTAGATTGTTGGACGATAATGTCATGCGTGGGGTTGCTGACGATCTTGTAAAGGGAACCGATAACTTTGTTACGCGGGTTTCTGATGATGTCGTTGAGTTGGATTTGAACAGGTTGGGTGGTGTTCACGGTCCGACCGATCCGCTTGATACTTCACTCATTATGACATTAGATAATGCTTTGATTGATGATATTACAAAGTTGTATGATGCGGGTGCCCGTGCAATTCGGCGGGGAGCGACTGCGGTCACCGACGATGAAATGCGTATCGCAGCCCGCCATATTGCCGCTAGCCAGTTGGATAACTCGCTGCGCTCACCGTCGCAGATAGCGACTCGCGCCGTTGACGATGTAACAGCAGGTGCAACTAGGGGCTATACGAATCCGTGGATTGTTGCCGACGAGGTTGAAGACCTGACATTTGCATTTGGGTGGAGGGTTCCATTCACGGGTAGAGTCGGTAAGGCAATATTCCGCCACAAACTGCAACAGCCGATTGGGTTAAAGTTTTGGGGGTCTAACACGCGGGCACCGTTTATTGGTACGTGGGTACGTGGTGTGCCACAGGCTGCCCGTACTGCCTTCTTTGGCCGCAACATTATTGGCAAAGGCCCAGTTGCCAAGGCTGCCCAAATGGCTGGCAAAGCAACACAGGAGAAGGTCGGAACGGGTTACGGTGGACTGATTGGTTGGATGAAGCGTGGTGGTCGCGCTCCTGAAATACGCCAGTTGATGAAGACGGCGATGCAGGAGGGTGACGCTGTAGGCGTTCATCACATGAAAGCGTTTTTGCACGCTGCTGGACGGGGCGACATGGCGGGGCGCACCACACGGCAGGAACTGTTGAGGAAGGTGGATGCCTTTTTCAAGGAAGCCGATGTGGCGGGTGCCAATAGTGCTGATTTGTACCATGCCATCGCGGGCAGCGAGGACGCTGCCGCGAGGGTTGGTCAAGAGTTGACGGACAAGGGACGTTTGTTGATGCGAGATTTGCGTCAAATGGCTAACGAACGTGCGGGGCAGAATTTCCTTGGTCTTTCTTCCGATTACGTTCCTCGCGTTTTGTCCGAAGAGGCACGTAACTATTTGGAGGCCAAAGGTAGGGGGCTTGTCAACAGGTCGCACAAAGGCCATGCATATAAGGAGAGTGGCTTTGAACAGACACGTTCGTATATTTCTAAAGAAGAATTTGATTTCTTGGTTGATGCACAGGTCGCCAAGGGTGCGTCACCTGCTGAAGCAGACGCAGCCGTGCGTGCGTCAGGACGCCAGCACGACTTCTTAGGGGAAGACTTGTATAAGGCGGGTTCGGAGATGCCCAGCGGTGAGATCGCTCAAGACGTTGAGAAGCAGATCGCTGACATCATGGAGCGACATGGCATCTCCTACGCTCTGTTTGACGAAGACCTGCGGGTGGCCCTCAGCGTGTACGTTGACGCAATTTCCAAGCGTGTGGGTGAAGTATTCACTGACACGCTAATGAAGAAGCAGGGCGTCTTCTTTGACCGTACGGCAATGGCCGTTCACATCCCTGACCTCAGAATGACTGATGCTGTCGTGGATGTTCGTTCAGCGGCGTCCACGCTGCTTCGTGCTGAGACAGACTTGGATCACAAGTTGAAGGTAGCGATAGAACGCTTTGGTAAAGATCAGGCTGATGCAGCGGACTCGATAGTGGAGGCCAGAGAGACACTGCGAATGGCTGACGAATCGTACAAGCGGGCCGTAGAAGCACATGACGTAAAAGCGCAAGAGTTCCTGTTGCTTGAACAGGAGGTCATGTTTATTGAGAAACGGATTCTTGATCTTGAGGGTAGGGAACGGGGGCTGCGTGTAGACATGGAGGGCGCTCCGTTTGAGCGCCTTGTGGAGATGGAGCGTGAGGTTCAAGAAATCGTCAAGGTGCTGGACGATTTGTACAAGTCGAAGCCCATGTTTGAATTGGAGTTGAGCAGGTTGCGGGCGGCAACTTATGCAGCGTTGACTTTGGAAGACAAAATATACACTGTCTTTGGAGATCGGAAAGCGTTTGAAAAGTTTGTTGGTTCGTTCGATGAGTACGTCGGGGGAAGCGTAGACGAATATGCGATGGCGGCTGCACGCGACGGAAAGAAGGGCTTCACACCTATCCGCGATACTGTTGCTCCAGCGGAGGTTGGCGTTGTTGATGAGGCTGGAAACGTCGCGTACGAGCAGGCTTCTGATGTTGTCGGGTGGGAGTTGAAGATCGGGGACAGAGTTGTCAACTCTGATGAAGCAACTGAGATACTTGGAAACGTTGAAGCGATTGTCGGGGACTTAGATAGTAGTGGGTTGGCGAGTTGGCTTGGCTTGGAAATGCACGTAAGGGCTAAGGACGCTACGGGGATTGCGTCGTCGCTGTCACAGGTTGAGTCCGCTAGAACAATTTTGACCGATCAGGTGAAGAGGTCGGTTGAACTGTTGGAGAAGGGGATTCAGCACCTTGGCCCTGATCAACTGGTGGGGAGCATTCCTTCTCCGATGAATGTTACGGATTCAAAGAGGCTGATGCTTACCAAGTTGGACGAATTGTGGAAGCAAGCGAACGACCCATCCAGCGATATGTTGTGGGATGACATATGGCCGACGGCGATGAAAGATTCTGAATTCGTAAATGCGGCTTCCACGTATTATGGCGTTTTCGGGGATTCGCGGGCGGTGACCACGATCCCCGACGGGTTGGCCCTTGACCAGTACATAGAAACTGCGAAGATTTCCTTACGGGCGCGGGCGCAGCACTTGGAAACACAGTTGGCTGATGCGCCTGTAATTACGGCGACGACACCCGATGGGTTGATCTATGAAAATTTGACCATCTCTGATGTCGCTTACCTCATGCGGTTCCAAAACGAAATCATACGTGCCCCCCACGGTTCTCAGATGCCGTTTGCGACAGACGACATCCCCATCAGTAGATTGTTTGCTGATGGGGAGATTATTGACGGTTGGCAGGGGAGCGGGGGAATGGCTTTTGCTGAAGATGCTGGTTCTGACTTGGGGGTGAAGGGCGGCTCCAACGAAGGGTACAAGATTAAGTACACGTTGGCTGATGGAACCATTAAACGTTTCTACGTTAAAAGATATGTAGATGTTGCGGGAGCATACCCTTCAGGGGTGACCGCTGATGCGGCACGCCACCGTGTAAGCGGCGAAGTTCTCGCTGATCGCCTCTACAACGAAATCGTTACTGGTTCTGCCCCTGCGAGTTGGTACGGTCAGGTCGATGAGGGCCAGTTTGCGGGCATATGGAAGGCCACCGATTGGGAAGACGAACTCGTTCAAGGTATACATGTGCCAATGACCCACCAGTATCGGGAGAAGATGGCAGACGGCACGTACCGTATCGTTCAAACGTACTCCGAACATCCTTACGGCGCAATCTATAGCGATGTCCACGATTACATCACTCCTGAAACGCTTGACCGTACTGTGCACACACCTATGTCTGATCTTCTTGGCGACCAAATAGCAACAGACATGCTCATCGGGAACCTTGATGCGGTCGGATATGCAGGTGACAACATCGGTGTCAACAAGATGACGGGTGAAGTTTTTCGGTTGGACAACGGATCAGCGTTTCACTATCGGGCACAAGGAGAACTTAAGGGTGGATCATATGACTATAGGAACGTTGACGAAATCGCAGGTTTCTTTGATTTGAAGTTTGAGAGAAATCAGGCGAAGACTATCAGCATGTGGCGGCAGTTTCGTTCTACATTCGATGATGTTGAAGGCGGAGTCGGCATGGCGGGGGAGTTGAAGCGGCAAATTGACCGCCTGTTGACTGCACGTACCGCAAATGGGGGCTGGGCCAAGTGGGTGCGAAAGCAGTTGCCAGATGCCCCTGAAGAAGATATTCACATGTTTGTTGATTGGTTGGAAACACGCACTCAGAAGATGGCCGAAGACTTCGGTTTGACGTACAACACGGGCGACGATCTGATCGGGGAAGCCCTTGCACGGGCGGGGGTTGGTCCCGCACAGATTGATGAGGCGCTTACAGGCACTTATGGAGCGACGCAGCGAACGTCGGAGGAGCAGGGTTTGCGGGCGTGGCTTTCCCCCAAGAGCGGGACGAGTGGAGTACATGAAAGTCAAGCGTTGGAATCGTTTACGATTACAGATGCAATTGACGAGTTGGGTCGCAACGCTGAGAACGTTGGTGCGCAGGCCCGCGACGTAGACGTTGTGAGGCATGTCTGGGATTTGCGGGAAAGCGGGATACTGGAACGCATGTTGGCAGCCCGCCACGCTTTAGACATTGACGATCCTACCTTGATGCACGGGATGTTCAGAAGCGAAATTGATGAGACAACGTTTGTGGCTGCGGAGGCAGGGCCGAAGCAGGCGGACGATGTCGAAGACTGGATGGCGCAGTTGTCGGGAGATGATCTGATAGAGGCGCAGATGTTGATGAAGGGGCAGGAGACTCCTGCTGGGAGTATCCCTTCTCCTGAAGAACCGTTGCCGCCACCAGATCACCCATTTTGGAAAGACCCTGAGATTGTCGACACCGTTGACAACTTTGGTAGGGAGAACGTCGGTCCCGATGACTACGCTGTGTGGAAAGTTGAACAAGGGTCGCAGGAGGAAGTGGCATGGAGCGCAGAAGGGGGCTATAAATCCGCGCCCGAAACATTTGCCATACGGGCGACAGAGTTCTTGCCGAAGACAGCCGACGAGGTGCCGTGGGAGGAAGCGGCGGGTAGTTACGGTGTTGTCATTATGGATGGCGTAGATTCTGTCTATTTGCGTATGCCCACTAACGATGCGACTACAGGCCAGATCAACGGGGGTAATCGTTGGACGCATTCCAAGGGGCCACAGACTCGTACCGCAGGTATGGCTGATGAGAACCCTATGCAGGTTGCTGTACGCGAGGCGTATGAGGAAACGGGCCTTGATGTTGAACTTGTCGGGTTTGTCCCCGAGGTGTTTCATGGTGCTGAACAAACTCATTACTTTATTGGACGGGTTAAAGCAGGAACCTCTTCGGGTCACACTGTTCCCACAAGCGACCCGAAGGTACACAGACAGTTGTTGAGGCTGAACCATGCATCAGGTCATGGTGGCTATTTCGCTCCGCATTGGCTTTTAGGTACCAACAGTGCTAATTGGTTAGATCAGTCTGCTCCCAATGCGAACATCATGGCAGTCGTGTACGACATGGTGATTGGGGGTAGGTACAATCATCAACTCAGGGTCAACTTGCCGCATGGTGCGGCAAGTATCAAAGTGTATGGGCTTCCTGCACATGACCGTCTGCGTGCAGCGGAGGCTATTGTGAAGCAGGCCGACGGCCTTGATCCTAGAGTTCCTGAGCAGTTGACTAAGTTGCAAGGGCTTCAAGGCAAGATTGACAATCTTCTTAGCGGAGAAGGGAACGCTGCTGGTATCTTCGGAACCGAGGGTCAATACAGTCACGCTACTACGGAACATGGTCAGTTCGACATGCTGTTTGACATGTATGAACGTGCCCGCGATGTGGACCCTGACTTGTGGGAAGGGTTGGTGCATGATTGGCGTGCGGGTAGGGCTATTAGCACGATTGAAGAAGATGGTTGGGCAGCCAGCACAAAGATTAAGCAGGGGGCAAAGGTGGTTGATACGGTAACCGCGTTGGAGGCTCGCGGAGTTTTCCCTGAAGGCATGTCATGGCGTCACAAGATGACGTTCATCGGATGGCTTAACACAAAGAGCGCATACGATGGGAATATCAGGTCTGCGTTGCACGCAATGCACAATGGCGTTTCAGTGCCTTTAGGGGAGAATCCGTTGCAGGCGCTACTCCAGACTGCGGAAGCGGCGGGGGATGATCTGTCTCGCTACGACATGTTGATAAAGGGTTTGGACAACCTTGCCGCGCAACCCAAGGCGCAACTTCAGGAGGACGTATTGACATTCATTGCTTCGATAAGCAACGATTCGTCAAAGGTTGGTTCAGGTTTCGGCAATCGGTTTGAAGCGGAAAACGCTCAGGTTCTTAATTCCCTCCTTGGACCAATGGAGACGATTGCAGGAGCCGCAGATCATAATATTTTCGTCAAAATGGGCAACTATGCGCATAGGTTCACTGCGGCACAGCACCGTGAAACGGGTGAGATGGCGGCGAGGGCAACGTTCAAGCCAAGCGCAACAGTGCAGTCTCATGGCGGTCCTTTGCATACTGGGAGGACGAGGGGGTGGGCAACAGCGGAGACTCCTTCTCGCGTTCCTCCTGATCAACAGGGGTGGTCCGCGCCATCGCGTTCGCCGTACGAAACGGAACAATTGAGGGGTGCTGTTCGTACGCACGCTCGTTTCTTGGAGGCGTACAGGCGGTCGTTGTCTTCGGGCAGTTTGGCTAGTGACAACAACGGGTACTCTGTTTCTGTTTGGTTCAACGAAGAAAGAGCCCGTTGGAATACTGCTGCGGGCCACGCGGACGCACCTATATTGTCTAATTTCATGTTGACAAATCCGCGCGCACTTATGCCTGACACTGTAAACGCTGGTGGCCTCCTATCAGAATTGGATAAGTTCAGAGGGCAGACAGGTGCGATGGGCGACACGGGACATGATGTCTTTATGAACGCGGAACAGTTCCTGAGAGAATACGAGGAAATGGCGAACGCTCAGTTTGTGCCCCGTGAGTTTGACGAGGCACAACAGCCCGATTTGTTGGCAGCCTTGCAGCAAGAAAAGGCTGAAGTGTTGTTGGATCGGGACGCTACCAACAAAGCACTTGCTCTGTCGCGTTCAGAATTGCAAACCGCACGTAACCAAGTAGACGCTCTCAAGGGACAATGGGACGGGGCAAGGGACCACTTCGACCGCGCTGATGCTGCACTGGACTTGGCAGATGAGCGCGTCGCTAATGCGGTAAAGGCGCAGGAACAGTTGGAAGCGTTGCGGGCGAATGCGGCGGCGACCCCTGACGACGAGTTGGCAGAGATATTTAAAGATATAGCAGTAGCGGTGTCACACATACACATGGTTACCGTGAACCAAGTAGATCAGTCTATCAGCAACGCGCTGGCGTGGTCTATCCAAGGGCCAAAAACCGTCAAGGCAGGCGCAAGACCGTCTGATTACAGACATCAGGCTAGAATAATGGATGGCATTTTCGGGGAGGTAGGATTCCCACCTTCGGAGGTGTCAGAGGTAGGGAAAGATTTGCAGGCAGGTCTTGAAGGGATAGCAAAGATCCGAGCGGGGAAGGCTGAAGGACCGTTTGAAAAGTTCGTTTCTGACGACGAGTTCTGGTTCCCGCTCCGCGACTTCGCAGACCGCGAAGAAGTCCTAGAGCAACTATGGATGTCAGGGTACAAAGCCTTCGGGTCTAACTCGCAAGGACCAGAAGCAATGGTCGAAGCCATGACTGCCGTGACACGCTTCAATGCGCAGGGCGGATGGGGTGAATTCCTACGCCACTATGACAAGGTTCACAACCTGCTTAAAGGCTACATGATTGCCAAGCCCGGTTTCCATATGCGTAACTTCTTTTCTGCAACGTTTATGAATTTCTTGCATGGTGTGAAGTTCAGTAGTTATCGCCAGTTTCAGCGTGCGTATTGGAAGTTCCAGTATGACCTTGCGGTTGAGCAGGGGATGACTCGTAGGGCTAATTCGATGAAGGCTTCGATGAAGAAGCGTGGCGTTTGGGGCAATGTCAATGCTGACGATGTTGCGATTGTACGCGAGATGTATGAGGGTAACATTCTAGGTGGTTCCAGTGGTCAGGTTGCGGCAGAGTTTCTACAGTCTCCGTTGGAGCAAGGCGGGTTTCGTCGTGCGTGGGGTACGGTCAATCCGTTCAATTCGCGGAACGCTCCATTGCGGCTGTCGCGCAACGTCGGTGTTGGAACTGAAACCTATGTACGCGGCGTGTTGGGATTCGATGTCTTGAAGCATAGCAACGGCACCGTTGACGATGCTTTCGATGCGATTACGAAATGGCACTTCGACTATAGTGACCTGTCGGCCTTTGAGTCCAAGGTCATCAAGCGTCTTATTCCGTTCTATACGTGGACGAAGCACGCGCTACCGTTGATGATTGAGCAGGTTGGGAAGAACCCTGCGAAGATGTCGATGTATTTGAAGGCAAAGCGCAACATTGAGATGGGGCAGGAAAAGGCGGCGATTGTGCCTCCGTATTTTATTCGGCAGGGTGCGATTCAGTTGCCGTTCAAGTATAAGGGTCAGAACATGTTTGTTCTGCCTGACTTGCCGTTCAAGACTCCGTTGGAGTTGATTGATCCTGCGTTGGCGTTTGACAAGGACATGTCGGTTACGGATCGTATTCAGGTGATGTTGGGTAGTGTGGGTACTCAGATTACACCGTTGATCAAGGCACCGTATGAGTGGAAAGCCAAGCAGAATTTATGGAAAGGGTATTCGTTCGATGGTCGGTATCAGCAGGTACCCACTGCGTATCGAAACATTCCGTTGTTGATGCCGATGTTGGACACCCTTGGGTTGGCTGAGAAACAAAACGATGTTTGGTTGATGCGCGATTATGAATTACACACGATGGGGCAATTGTTGCCCACGTTCACGGACATGCGACGGCTGTTTCCGTCGGAGGAGAGGTATCAGCAACGTACATTGTCAACGTGGATGAGTTTCGCGTTCGGTATGGGTTTGCGTACCAATACGCTTGAAGAGCAGCAGCGCGTTATTGATGCTGCGTATTGGAAAGAGGTAGAAGAGTTGCAAGACATGCGCCAGTTAATACGCGAAAGCCAAAACGAAAACCCGTAGGACAAGGGAACTAATAGGTATGGAATACGTATCACGTAAGCAATGGGGTGCTATCCCCACACAGAAGCCCATGAGAGCCTTCAGGAAGGCTCCTGTGGGCATTGTGGTGCATCACACCACAGGAGGAGCCTCTGACCCTGCGAAGCGTGTCAGAGGCCACGACAGGTACCATGTGCATACGCGGGGGTGGACAACTATCGCGTACAATTGGTTGGTGTCGGGTGACACGGGAGAAGTCTTTGAGGGTCGCGGCTGGCATGTAGGCGGTGCTACACGCGGCTGGAATTCAAAGACTGTTGCGATCTCATACATCGGGTCGGGAGATGACCTGACGGAGAAGGGAAAGGCCGCTATCCGCACGGTTGTGGACGAGATACGGCGCAAGTATGGAGGGAATCTATGGATCAAATGCCACAGAGATTTCAAGAAGACCTATTGCCCGTCGGATACGCTGGCGAAGTGGATCAAGGAAGGGATGCAGGAGGAAGTACAGAATCCACAGTCTGTGGATTGGGACGGGATCGTCAAGTATCTGGTGGACGTTGGTGCGAAGGTGCTGTCGCAGCGTCCGTTGCGGAAGGGTTCTCGCGGCAAGTACGTGTCTATGGTACAGTCGCGCTTGAACGAGAGGACTGGCGCTGGGTTGGTTGTTGACGGAGCGTACGGTCGCAAGACGAAGCGAGAGGTTGCGAAGTTTCAGTCTAAGTATTCGATCAAGGTCGACGGCACTGTCGGCCCGACAACATGGAGATACCTATGGGTAGTTTAGGACGAAGTGAAATTATGAGTTTGGCTGCGCTTGCAGCGGTGGTGGTGTTGGCTGCGGTCGGCTCCATCGGCGGAGAAGCAGCCGTCACCTTTATCGGTGGCCTTATGCTGAAGAATCCTGCTGGCGTATTGAAGCGTTGACATGGAGAAAGACAACGCTGCCTTTGAGCAATGGCGCGCGCAAGAAGGCGACGCCATTGCGGCTGAGATTCAGGAGAGTCTGAAGGCCAGTTCCAGCGTGTTGAACGTGGACGATGGTAGTCACGCGGTGTGGCATGAGGGCAGTTTGGGCCTGTTGCTGGTGCTTCCGTTTGAACACGCGATGGCTTTTTCAGCGGAAGCGATTACGGGGGACTTTGATAACAGTCCCTTGCATAGTTACGTGTTTTCCACGATCAGCGAGTTGATTGTTCGTGCGACTGCGATCATGGATTTTGACGGAATAGATTAGCGGGCGCTGGTTTCTAGTTCCCGCATGTTGGGTGGAGTCCATTCGACATGAAGTAGGCGATCACTCTTAGATGCGTTGCAGGAGCGGCAACACGGCATCAAATTTTCAACAGTATCGGTGCCTCCCCTATGCAGTGGGATTACGTGGTCACCTTGCGAACTTTTCCAAGGGTTATTCCACTGCCGATACCACTTACCGCAATAAGTGCATCGCTTCGGGTCAATGCCCTGTTCTCTCCAATATTGGTGAAGTTCAGGGATTGTATGCCCATCACTTTTAGCATTCGCTTTTCTAGCCCGATAAATACGAGTTTTTCGCTGGTCTGCGATTGCAACCTTCTCATAATTGGCTTTCCTATACGCCTTACTTTTTGCGTTTAACTCTTCCCTATGACGTTCACGATACTTAAGGCGGGACGCTTGCACTTTGTCAGGATTAGCCTTACTCCACTCCAACGCCCTTTGTATTTCTCTCTCCCTGTTTTCCTCATAGTGACGTCTTCTATTCGCCTTTTGCCTAGACATACCCATATTAATCTTCCTCCTAAGCCAGTGACGGGTGAACGAACTGATCGTTCAACGGCAACCGCCACAAGTCCATCGCTACCATGCATCCGATGATGCAGTAGCCGATGATGTCTGCGTGTGTGTCTGTAAGCGACTCATTGCTTGCTTCCGCGCCCTTCTCGTACAGGTTCTCTAGGCGTGCGATCTTGTCGTGCAAGCGCACAAGGATGCCGTCCAGTCCGAACCTGTCGATGTTGTCGTATCCGTAGTCTTCCATCTTCATGCGTAGTAGCGGCAGCACGGACGAGGCTGACGTTACCGCTTCGCTCATTACAAATGCTTGGTCTAGTGTTATGATTGCGATTGCCTGAAACCAGTTGCAGGCGATGTCTTCGTTTACTTCCGCCCCGTAGTAACGGGCGGAAAAGTGGTCGTACTCTGAGCGCAACACTCCTAACGATGCATGGGGGTCAGCGTGAAAGGGGTGTCGTACTCCACGGGCACGCTTTATGTCTATGTTGTTAGCCATCAGCCCTGCGGCTGCGTCCCACGTTTCAGGATTTATCCGTGGAATTGTCATTTAAATACTCCTTTACTAGTGGGTGTTTAGATAATTCTTCACCCAGTTTTTGTAAGATTTCATCTCGTTTACGCGCCACTGTTGTCTTCGGAATACCCAATACATATTGGACATCCCTTAGACTTAAGCGTTCAAACAATAGCGCGTTCATTATCCATAAGTCTTTTTCCTCCAACTTATCGTACACATTCAATACCAGATCACACAGTTCAGCACGATCTTCGGACGAAATTTTTTCGCCCGCGACACCAAGTGACTCCTGCAACCACCCAAGGTGAACGGGGTCAGTTGGTATTTCTTTGCGACTCATCTGCCCATACTAGCGCAGCAGGAATCGCATAGTATTCTTTTCCTTCGGGGAACGCCTTTACGTCTGCCTTCACGCACAATTTTTGTAGTTGCCCAAGGGGTATGTTGGCGTGTCGATCATTGGACGAATCGTATACAAACAAAACAACACGATGCATTCGATGCCATGACCGCAACGCCTTCATCTTCTCCAACTTCAACTTCAACACCTGATCCGACCCCAACCCCTGCACCTCTACAAAAGATTCAGAAGTCAGATAGTCAGGCGTGTACCGTACGCTAGGCGGCAACGAACCCATGTGAATCGGTGGACGATTCAGCCCGTAGCGACAAAACTTACGGTCGCACAATTCTTCAAACTTGCGTTCCGAAATATCTCCCATCGTCTGAAAGCGATGTGAGAATGGTTGATCCGCGAATGACATAGCGTCACACTTTCGTAGCGTCAATATGAACGACCTGCTGGTCGTTCACGATAATGCCAGCACGTTGGATACCATCCAAAGCCAACTTCACATAATTGTCCAAGTCTCCACGCAAGGGAGTCGTCCAATCTTCTACTGGCGTGATGGTAACCGCCGTGTGTTCTTCCGTGAAGATCAATTCTACACGGACTGGCCCGTCAAAGACGGGACCGTCCTCTCCCACCGCCACAGCGTACTCCGCCTCCGCGCGTACAGTCGTAGCAGGCGTGTACACCCGTCCCTTACGAGACATACGAGGACGCCCCTTGGGTACGGGACGCCCCCCCACCAAGAAAGAGAACTCAGTGGACGGTTGCGCGCTGCTGTGCGTCGGTAACGAGTCGTTCGACTTGTCGGTCACAGTCTTGCCTTCCTGCAAACTTCGGCCCTTCGGACCACCATGTACCTAGACGAGAATCTAAGTCCTTCGTCCACACCACGATGTCGGTCACTCCGTACCCTGCTTCCCACATGGCACGGGCGAACCTGTTGAGGAACCCATGTCGTCCTCTGCCAGCACCATGCTGCTGAGTGTAGTACGAATGGGGACCATCGTCGTACATCCTACGTGCTACCCCACGCAAACGAGTGCCATCAATTTTCATCAACGGCTCCCGCGAATAGGCCCGCGTAGGTGGCAAATCAGGCGTAGGATCTACCCATAGCCCTGCCGCAATCTCCAACAGGTCAATCTTGACACGGGTGCCTTCAGCATCTATCACAAAGTTGTAGTAGTCAATCGGGTACCCGTTCTCGTCCACCATCTCCTGACGACCTTCAGGTCTAGCGCCACCATACGGTAGACGCATATAGTTGCCCGGTGGACCGGGCAACGAGTCCTGCTTGGGGTACACGGCATCGTATTTGATGCCAGCCATCTGGCATACCGCCTGCAACGCTCGTCGCATTGTAGGCGCTTCAACCCAGTCTTCGGCAAAGACCCATACGTGACAGCCCTTGGAGCGAGACAGTTCCACCCATCCCTGCATTGCCAGCGCCTGTAACACGGTGGCTACGTTCTGCGCATAGATGAGCGAGTCGTCGCCTTCGTCAATGTCGATGGCGCCCCACATGCACTTCCACAATTCGGGTTTCATGTCAGGATAAATTTTGTGCCCGTCTACTTCTTGCCAACCACCGCTACCAGCGGGAAGGGTTTCCTCAGGATCGTATACCATTGGGTACACCCCGATCATTTCCTCACCGCTACGATGGCGCAACAATAGACGTTGGTCTACGTGGTCCCATACGCAACCGCCAGCGTCGCTGCCGTATGCGTATGGGAACCCTTCAAATAGGTTCCAGATTGGTTCAGACATCAAACCCGTCCAAGTTCATCTGCTCCCACGTTACGCCCGGTTCTAGAAGTCTGCCGCTCGGGTGGATGGTGAGGTTTACCTCTGCCTTCTCGCCTTCGCCTGCTTTGTTCTTGTGTAGACCCACGCTGACTTCATCTTCGTAGTAGGAGCGTACGTCTTCTTCTAGGCTAACGTCGTCCCATCGGCGCCATGTTTCGATGACGAAGTGGCTTTCGCTGGTGGAGGCGTATCGACCTGAGTCGATGCCGCCTGCTCGTCCGCGATTGCCTGCTCCTCTGCCTGATTGGTGGACTACGACTCCGATTACTCGCCAGTCGGATACCAGTTGCTTGAAGGATTCAATTTTTGCTTGCACACTGGCGTGGTCGTTTGGTCCACCTCCACGTATCAATTCTAAATAATCATATACAAGCACCTGTGGGCGTTGACCATCCCACAATTGCGCAGACGCAATCCGCATAGCCTTGTCCAAATCGTCCACGGACATACCCGTGGACTCAAAGTGCAGGTTGGTTTCGCTCGCCATGATCTCGCTAGTGCGATTCCATGCCGCCTCGTCGCCTCGGATGAGGCGACCCAACCAGTCTTTCTGGCTGATCTCCAAACGCATAGCCGTGTACCGCCCCCAAAACATTGATTCAGTTTCGTCGGGGCTAACCCACAGTGTCCTGTGGTTGCGGTTACGTGCAGCCATGTTCATAGCCAGCAACGTCTTACCCGTGTGCGTCTTACCGATCAGGGTGACCAACTGACCTGCGCGTGCGCCACCTAGCGTGGCTTCATCAAACCCTCGTATTCCAAACTTCCACTCTCCTCCTGCGCTCAAGTCTGTGCGCATCCGTGACATTTGTTCAGTCTTGGGGGTGTACAACCGCTTCAAGTCAGCAGACGTAATACCCTCAATCTCAACCGCCGCTGGGGCGGGAGCAGCCGCAGCCGCTCCCGCTCCAACCAGCCTCATTGCGTCCTCAAGGCTTAGACGCTCAGGCAATTGCTGCCAACCAGTTCTGCGGATCAATCGCATCTGGACGCTCACCCCATGTGAATGGACTGTGCTTGACCAGCCCACCGAAGTAACCGCTCTTGTTGGCAAGCGGGTGGTCGCCTTCGCCTTGGCTCACAGCATGTGAACCGTCTTCGTTCAGGCTGGTACCACGCTTAATCTTGAAGTCACCAAGTCCGCACTTGCCGTTCTTGGTAATCGGAATGTCCTTGCCACGCATGGACTCTGCCCAGTAGTCGTCAGGGAACTGACGGATACCTGCGGCGAACAACTTGCGGATCGCCTGATTGTCCATGAACGCTGATTGCTGTGAACCATAGGTGATTCCGATAGCACGCTCATGCATGAGCAGTTTGTTGACTGCCGCATACTGGCTGTCGTCAATGTACAGCGACTCACGCTGTGCGGGAGCGACCTGTGGAGCGGGCTGCGCCTCAGGAAATGCTTCCTTTACGGTCGCTATGGCAGTCGCCGTTGCGTCCGTTACGTTTACGACGGGCTGTACGTCAGCGACGGTCTGCTGAAGCAGTGTCTCCTTCACCTGCGACAGTCCTTGTGCCAGAGCGATAGCGTTGTCAACTGCCATCGTCACGGCCACACCTTCGTCGCCGTTGTTGATTTCAGCGACGGTCAGTTCGACCGAAGCCTTCATCAACACCTGCGCTTCAATTGATGCCCTCTCAGTAGGGCTTAGTGGCGTAAATGCCATTATGGTTTCCTTTCGTTGGAACCTTTGCAGTGCGCCCAATCGGCACACCATTTCTCGGAACACCACCACCCGTTGTCGCCTAGTACCCACGGTGGTGTGGGCATGGCTTCAACGTAGCGGCATAGTGCCAAGACCTTTGTGCGTAACCAGTCAAAGTGTGTCTGGTCACGCACTAAATCCATGCGACCTACCCCCGCAGGGTGCATGATCGCATATGAAAAGTTGGGGATACCTAGTGCATAGCAGTACGCTATGCTTTGCACATCCCACCTTTCGTACTCCCAAGCATTTCTGGAATAGTCACGCTTTGGGAACTTCCAATCCCACAAGCGGTCGCTCTCTACTAGGTCAACTGTCCCCGTGAGATTCACTATGCGCTCATCGTCTTCGATGAGCGGAACCTCAAAGTAATGCTCTACCGCCTTAGGCCACAATTGCGGGTACACTTCCGTATACCACGATGACAACTTCTCCTTGCCCAACTGTGCGGCCTGATCGGGCGCATACGATTCCCACCGCTCAATCGTGGGTACCGTGTCAGCCCAATAGTAATCGAACGCAGCGTGTAGATCGGATTCCTCCATCTCTCCCTGCTCGTCCATCCGTGCCGTCAAAGCATCTTCTGCAACCGCATGGCACACCGTGCCAAGCGACGCAGCATCTTTCGTAGGCTCTTCTACAAGCCCGAAGATGGTATTGCGAAACCTTTCCATGCACATGTCCGCAGTCTTGATCGAAGATTGGCGAACCCATGTGTGCACCCATCGCCCATCACCTGCTCTATGTAAAGCGTATTTCATATTTCCTCCTAACGGTACTGAGTAAACTCCTCCCCCTCTCTGAAGAGAGGGGGAGGAGGTACTGGGTACCACTGAGCCTACTGGCTCGTTTGTGTCGGCGTGGTACTTTTTGACTAAGATTCTGCGCCAACTCTGTTACGAACGTGTTACGACTCGCGGCAACCGTACCCATGAGTATCCCAGTAGTGCCATTTGTCAGTAGGCCAATAGTCCTTCATGGTACACCACATTTCCATCAACGCTAGACTGCGCTGTCTTCCCACATGCGGCCCGTACTGCTCAGTCCACGCCTTGCTCAAGTACGTCTTGAAACTCGGGTAAGTCAAATTGGCGCCATGCCATTCCAGCAACTCCGCCCATAAATGCCTCGGCATCAACATCCGATGCTCATAGTCCGAATTATCAAGAGTCCATATCGTGCCAGTCCACTCGCCATCAGGCGGCTCAATGCCCGCCGTCAGAACACGCAACTTAGCGTTCTCCATAGATTCGGTATCACGGGTACGTATCAACAGATACTCTTCCCGCTCTAAACTAAACCCCTCAGGCTCCCACTCAAACAAATGCGGGTGCTTGGCACCCTGCGTTACTGAGTAGAAACCATCTTGTGTAAATATCCACATACATTTCCCATCTTACGAATGCGGGCGAGAAGCCCATTGCCTCTCGCCCGCACTCTAGTCTATTCAGGCAGCGGATAGTCTTCCCGCTTCGGACCAAACGCACGGTAACTCAAACGACTCACCATGCGGCCCGAACGAAAAGCGTTCCATGCCTTGATCAAATATGCCAAACCCAACCGCTGATCGGCGCTGAAACTCGGATTCCGCAAGTTGCGGTCCTTCAGCACCTGTGATTGCAGCACCCAAGCAGGGTTCCCATCCGTGCTTGTAGGCGCACACAACTCCTCTACAAATGTGTCTGCGTCTTCCTCGCTCAACTCGTTGAACAAGAAGAAACCAGCAGACAATGCGCTAGCAATCAACGGAACATGATACTTCACACGGGCAGTACGACGACATGCCTGTTCCAATGGTGCCTGATTCTGGAAAATAAACTCCAAGACCACACGCTCACTCATAGTACGAGCAACAGCCTGATTGGGGTTGGGATCGCCAATGGACTGCATCAACATCACGGCCTTAGCGGTAGCAGGCAACGACTGCGAGTACTTGAAATGACGAGAATCGTCAGGGTCTTCACTCACAATACGCAACACATCCGCAACAGACCGCTTACGACCAAAATCGACAGCAAGCAGCAGGGACGCATAGTCCACACCCTTCACAACGGAAAACCGTTGCGCAGTCTCGCTCTCAACAATCGCCTGTAAACGATGTTGTCCATCGGCTAGGCGCCCCTGTTCATCAAAGATGATCGGGACACCTATGTCTACCCACTCGTCTTCCAACATTGCAATCGCATACTTCGTGACCAACAGGTCACTCACGGTACGATTGGGGGCAGCATTCTTCAGGAGAATGGCCGCTTCCATCGGGCCAATCACCTGCACAGACGTTATGTGTCTGCTGTTGGACGGCACGACTCGTCCCTTACGTGCAGTAATCCCCATAGTATTCCTCCTAGGGGTTGGGGTTATTACGAAACGAAGGCAGGGACACATACGTTCACGAAACGGGCGCAACAGTCGATGCCCACCTATCCTTTCAGATAGTTGGGTGTACTGTTACGTGTGTCCCTGCCCTCGAAAGGGGTGCGTGACCGCCATACACCCGAAAGGGACGGGCGGAGGTCACGTATGACGGCCACACACCTGACTAAGCGGCCACCTCTGCCAGATACTGCAACGCAGCGTCCGCAATCGGTGTCTTGCCGTCTAATGCACGGATGTAGGAACGCTCTTTAGCAGAGTCTGTATCCTTGTATCCCGTGCTGATGCGGTGCTGTTCGGCACCTTGGAACGCATTGTAAGCCAACCAACGGTTGCCCACCTCCGTGTCCCACATTTCCTTCTCAGCACGCCATGCCTTACCAACGGCAGCCACTCGCAGGTTGCGAGCCGTCACCGTCTTGTGGTGGGCGTCAGGCTCAGGATTCGGAAACACCGTGCTCACCAACTGTGCAAACTCCACATCGGTAAACGCCTGATCCTTAAGCACCAAAGCCATGCGCTGCATCGTTTCTGCCTGCTGCATCGAAGACTCCAACACAGCCGCACGCATGGTGAGCATGTTGTCGTGGTTCTTCGTGGCCTTCACGCCAATCAACTGACCAGCGTGTCCAAGCATGTTCTCGCAACTGATGCGCTGCTGAATCGGGATGATCTCCGTCTTCCACATGCCATTCAGCGACATACGAGTATAGATGAACGGCTGAATGGTGTCGCCACCACCCAAGTCGAACGGAGTGTCAAGCACCTGCTCAACAACCACACGCTCACCGTTACCAAACACACTCACGCTATTGCACGACTCGGGGAACAACTGCTCCAACGTGTCATACACATGCTGATAGCCCTTACGCTCAGGGTACTTCCCTGAATGCGAGCCAAGCACCTGTCCCGTGTCGCCACGGATCACGTACCTGTCAAGGATTTCACCCTTGTACTTGCCTTGCTGATACACGGGTGCGTAAAACTCTCCGTCGTTAGCGATATACCCTGAGGGTACATACGTAACAGGAAACACACCACCCATTGCCTCAGCCATAGCAGGCACCGACGCACCTATGTCCGTCGCAACTTCCTGACTGCGGTCGGGATCAGTACCCTTACGGTACCCCTCCAACGTCGACAAGAAGTTGTGTACGCCCGCTAAGGCGTTATCAACTGTCTCTCTACTCATGTATTCTTCTCCTTTGCCCAATTGTATGGGCGTTTACGCGGCAAATCATACTTCTGGCGCAAAGCGGAAACGAATGCCGCACGTTCCCGCCGCCGTTCTTTCACATACCTGTATATCCATATCCATATAGACACACTAAAGCATGTGGCAACAAATGACCACATGTAATACTCTAGGAACTCTTCGCTAATCACGCGGTTCATCTTTCCACGGAGGTTCAGGCTTATCCCACGTAGGCGGGTCCACCTCCTCCTCCTCGTCGTCTGCAAACACAACATCCCAGCACCTATGACAGACGAACCATCCGCCCCTGTGCCCGATCAGCAACTCGCGCTGATCGGGCGTAAGGTCAGGAAACGCATCTTGCACAAGGACTTCACGGTTTAGCCAACGGTTGTAGGGACCGTCCTCAACCCGCAAAGAATCCGTTGAGTGGCAATGCTTACACGTAGCAGATACTATCATTCCAAACCCTCCTCGTTTTGGGTACAAGCGTCAATGAACTTCTCCCGATCAAAGTTCGGGTTAAACCCTGCAAACACAGACGCCAACCGTGACGACATGCGCCACAAAGCACTCTCATAACCATCCACAAAACGCCCATCTGTCTCGGGATCGTGCGTCTTGACGTATTCATTGTTAAACACTCGGGCTATTGCCCGAAAGTGCATACGTGTCATGCCGCCCATTAGAACGGCTCCCCGCTGTTCACAGCGTGACCCCGTGCATCCTGCACAGCGATCAAGACATGCTTCAGCGTGGACTCAGCGTGCGCCAACGTGGCCTCAGGAGTGTCATGCTTGGCCCTCAAGCCTGCCGTTGTCGCTTCTAGGCGTGACACCATGCCCGTCAGGTCGTCAATCCTGTTCGTGAGAACACCGTTCTCCTCAGCCAGTTGCGCAACCTTGTCTTCCAACACGGTCACACGCTGCAAGCCCTCATTCGCACCCTGAATCTGAGCCTCAACCTCATCGGCGTTCACAACCACCTGAGAGGACAGCAAACCACCATCCTCAAACGAGGTGTCCAAGTGGTACTGGATGACCTTCGTCACCAACTCAGTCGCACGCTCACCAATGGTACAATGGTTCCCCACGCTTATGTCGTTGTACTGACGCAACAGTTCAGACACAACGCTCTCAACGTCATCGCTGTTGTTGTTGTACTCCTCCGCAGCCTCACGGGCAGCATCGTACACGCCGTCAGACACAGCATCCCACGCATCCATGCTGATGGCATCAGATACCTGCGAAGACACAGCATCCCACGCGTCATCGGCAATCTTCTCATCCACCGTGTCAGAGATGTTCTCCCACACGCTCTGCGCGAAGTTGGACATCTCGTCCTCATGCGCTGTTACCTCTGCTCTAAACGCTATTGCACTCATACCTGCACCTCCAGTGCGTCAAATATGTCATTTATGGCTTCCGCAAGCAGGTCGTCGTAACCGATACCCGCTTCCAAATCAACAAACAAGCGCATAAGCACCTGTTCTACACTCTCACGCTTCATGCGTCTACCTCTTCCTTATCCCAATAGGTCAACACGCCAAGGTCGTCACCCTCAACCGCAAACCCATACTCAGCAGCAGCCTCATTCGTCCACACATACTCACATGAGTAGTACGTGCCAAAGTCATGCGGGTTCGCCTGAATACACAACCGACCACCCTCAGGCTCATTACCGTAATGGCGCCTGATCTGGTCAATAAACCGCTCCAAATGCGCCCGTGCCTCACGAATGTAGGCATCACTACCCAACTGCGGACAAGGCTCATCCCACGGCCCATCACCAACATACAAACTGTCTCTCATAACGTACCTCCGTACATCAAATGGCTATTTCCAACACTTCCCATCTTCTCTCTCTCAAGAGAGAGAGAGAGAAGATGGGGGATTCCACACGCATCAACCCTGATCCTCTTCCGCATCACGGACGAACTCAGCGCACTCAGCCTCAAACTTCTCCAACGCATTCCCATGCATCGGAATGATCGGCCTCCAACGCTCATCACGCGCAATCAAGTTAGCCTCAGCCTCCATCTCCTTCGTAGTCTTCGGACGAGGTGGCGCATTAATCGACAACGCACTCATCGACCCACGCCTAACCTCATCGTCACCGTAATCAAACTGATCCGTGTCCGTAGGTATCACCTCATACGCAGACACATTCACAACAGTCACCTCATCAGCCACGTACAGGTCTAACAAGACCTCAGCGGACTCCTCGGGACTGCCCGTCATTTCCTCCATCTCGAAGGTAACGATAACCTTATGTGTACTCATGCTCTTACCTCCTGTAAGCGCCTATTCATTGCCAATGCATACTCATGCAGAACGTGCCAGTTGATGCAAGCACCTGTACGGTAACTAAGCCGTACGCTACGTGGGACTGGCGACTCCCCGTGGCTCGTCTGTTGGTTGACAACGGGGCAAAGACGGCCCAACCCCCTGAACAAGCACATGCAGCGAGGAGGGTGCCACCTGCTTAGGACAGGCACACCCTCCCCATTCGCCGCAACCGATTGTGCTGCGGGTAGAAGGAGGGTGCCACCCAACACGGCTAACCGCTCAATTTCGGCGCTTCATCCATAAAGGCATACTTCACGCACGGCTAGGCTAAGTTCCCGCTGCAACTACCACGGTGAACGTACACCCTCCAAGTGGAGGTGAGGGGAATCGAACCCCTGTCCACAAGCGTCCGACATGCGGCTTTCACTTGCGTCGAAACCAGAACCACCCCCGTGGCGCCTGTTGCGGGGGACAAACCCTACCGCTTTTTGGACAGGCAACGCTATGCGCAGGGACAGGCAACTCCTACACACACTACCTGTGTTTACGTTTCCTTTCAGGGACTTACACGGGCTTAGGAACCATGAGCACTCGTTCAGTTCCCACACAAGGATGTAGCCCTGCGCACCTACGTCTACAACCGTAGGTAACCCGATGCCACGCACCACACGGGTGCCGCTTGCAGCCTAAAGCCTATTTACCCTCGCTACAACGAGCCTATCTGCTGTTCTTCATTGTCATCCATTGCCGCATTGTGCACCTCTGCCATCTCCACACAGACAGGACACGCACAGTCCGTTCCTTCCCCATGTTCATCCATCATCTCCTCCATACGCGTCTGTGCCCACTCCTGCACATCCTCCAACTCCCCCCAGATGCGATTCAGCGTAGACGGGAGCGGCGTCCTATCCGCTACCGCATCCGCCAACCACACCAGCGCACCTACCAACGTATCAACACCCTCATCATCCATGAACATGGCATACAAGCCCTCATTCGCATCCACACACGTTACGTCAATCATCTCAGCACCTCCTGTGCATCGCGGAAACCGTCAATCATCGGAAACCTCTCTCCCTCTCTCTCATCATCAATCTTCGATTGATGAGAGAGAGGGGAGAGAGAGTCCCACTCATCCACGCCCTTGCGACCATGAGGGAAGTGGACAGCCTCCCACGCCTCCGCACTAGCCTCACAACCCTCATCGTCACAGTCGTGACCCTCATACTCAAGCACAATACACCATCCTCCCGTTATGACCATAGGTCAACCCAATCGCATCCAAAAACCGCCACTCCTCAAGCGACCATGTATGCGTACCATACAAATCCTCACTCCACGCAACAGACGCCCTAGGATTCCTGATCTCACGCAACTCCTCCGCATCAGGCCAATCCTCCCAATCCAACTCACGCCCCGCCTCGTACCCAAGCATGGACAACAACTCAACCTCACCAAGCGTGTACCGCTCAGGATGCAAAGCCGACAACACACGCCCAAGCATGTTAGGACAATCAAACAACGCTGAACCAAACACTACGCACCTCCTGCGCACTCAACCACTAATCAAGAACTCTACACGCACCCATGCACACAGCGTACACAAGCGCAGTACAGGGCGGGAGTCGAAGACTCCCGCCCCGCACCACAGCGGGGGAGTCGAAGACTCCCCCGCCGCAGACGCTACGCCGTAGCCAGTCCAAGGGACTGGGCCTTGGCGACGATGCGATCGACCGTACCTTTCCAAGCAAGGTTCCCTTGCTTGTCAAGGTGCGTCGGCACCAACTCCATCGCTTCCCGAAGGGAAGCGAGTACCTTGTCGACATCTCCGATGTCGTTTGCCTTGGTGGCATTGGCAAGACGAGCATTAATGCTAGCATTAATGCTCTTGTTCTTCGCTGACCTTGCCGCTTTCTCCAACTTCCAAGCCGAAGGCTTGGCAGTTGCGGTGGCAACCGCTGGAGCCGAAGGCTCCACAACCTTGTTTGAGGGAACCTCAAACACAGGAACGGCAACCGACGGTTCCGAAGGAACCGTGACCGTGTTCTCAACGGCATCGAAGATGCCGCTTTCCACGATCTGTTCGGCAAGCCGAACAATAGCCGAAGCCGAGGCTTCGGTGATGGTCAGGGTCTTCATTGGCTTTCCTCCTTGGTGGTATCTTCTTATCATCACCCTTTAGGGTGATGAGAAGATACCACCAAGGAGAATACTGCTTCCCCCTTTAGGGGGAAGCAGTACAATTGGTTCTTCTGATTTCCCCTTCGAAGAAGGGGAAATCAGAAGAACCAGCCTCGTCGTACAAATCTACGATTTGTACGACGAGAATCCAAACCAAGCCGAATCACCGTTGTTCTCATAACCCTTTAGGGTTATGAGAACAACGACAAAGCCGCCAACCACTCTCTCCAACCAATCATAGATTGGTTGGAGAGAGTGCCAAAACTGGTTGCTTTGCTCAACATAGTTGAGCAAAGCAACCAACCAAACCAGACCCCAATCACCGCTTACAACATAGTTGTAAGCGGAGATTGCCAGAAACCAGCCAGCCTCGCCTGCGTACACCAACCTACGGTTGGTGTTGATTCCAGCAGTCCGAACTACGTTCGGTGACGATTCCGCAGTTGCAACTACGTTGCAAGTTTCATTCGGCCTGTTTCCCGTACTAAACCAGAGGTTTAGTAACTAGTTCAAGCACCTACGGTGCTTGTTCCCCCCGCCGACCGACGGACCACGGCCCATAGGGGCCGTGGAGGGTGCCGTACCCCCCCTTGGGGGGTACGGGGCGCGCACATGCATATGTATAGATATGGAGGGGCAGATTGTGCAAAAAAAGAACCCCCTGTGGGGGGTTTGTGCGCTTGTATGCGTTATTGGTTGTTTACTCAGTACCATTCCCCGTCGCTGGGAGGCGACGGGGAATGTTTACTCAGTACCAAGTACTTATGGGTTGAAGTGTCCCATTTTTGTTCATTGGGTTGGTACAATGCCCGTTTGGGACACCTGCGCTTACAATCAGGAAAGGGGTTTCATATGGCTCAAAACGGTGGCGGCAAAGGCTGGAAAACAGACGTAGACACAGGTACGAAGGTGATGCCTGCTCTGTGGGGTACGTTGTTGGATTGGTTGCTACAGGGGCCAGAGCGTGCGCCGTCTACGCAACGCGACTGGGCTGCGGAGAATGATCTCCATGAGGATTCTATTCGGCGGATCAAGCGTGATCCACGATTCATTCGTGAATGGGATCGGCGCGCTGCCGAATTGAACGTTAACCCTGAAAGGGTTCAGAGCGTCGTAGATGCTCTTTGGCAGCGGGCTGCGGCGGGGGATACTAAGGCTGCGTCTTTGTATTTGCAGTATGTGGAGAAGTTTACGCCGAAGCGGCGTTTGGTTGTTGATGATGCGCGTGAGGTGGCTGGTATGTCTGATTCTGAGTTGGCTGATGCTTTGGAGTCTGAGGTTGTTGGTCTTAGGGCGGTGTCTTGAAGTCTGGTAAGAAGGTTTCTAATAGAAAAGGAAAGAAGTGATGGGTACAAGTAAGAAGTGGTGGGATGATGTAAGCAATCTTGTTATACCTCAGGTCCGATTCGGAACGAAGGTACGCAAGAAGGCTGCGACTGCTACGAAAAAGCGTTCGTCTGCTGATCGTGCGATGATTTCGTCGGCGCGTCGGTCGGGGTCGGGTACGGTTGCGAAGAAGTCTGGCAAGATGGCGAAGCGTGGCTCAGGATTCACTGCGAAGAAGCGACCAAGGCGGAAGAAGTGACTACTTGCCAGTAGATGGCGGGAATGCAGCCAAGGTTATCGGTGCGATTGCTGCTCTTGTTGCTGCTGTCGGCGGGTTTCTAGTGGCCGTTAGGGGAGATTCTCCAGACTCTTCGTCTGGGGGTGTGACTATTGTTTTGCGTGAGGTTGGCGATTATGAACGTTTTTTGGACGATAATCCCAGCCATTGGCGAGAGTGAGTTGTTTCGGTGAGTCGGCTGGGGGAATTGAGGCAGGAGGCTGAGTGGCGTAAATGTCAACGCAGCGAAGTCTATTTTTTGGAAAGTTATTGGCATATTGCGCATCCTGCTCATGGCCGTATTTTATTCAAGTTGCGTGGGGCGCAGTCTGAGGCGTTGCGTCGGTGGGAAAGTAATCGTTATTCGTTGACTTTGAAGGCTCGTCAGATTGGGTGGACGACGTTGGTGTCTGCGCATCAGTTTTGGTTGGCGTTTTTTCACGATGATCAGAACATTATTGATTTGTCGCGTACGGAGCGGGAGTCGATTTTGTTGTTGCGTAAAACTAAGTATGGGTTTAAGCATTTGCCGATGTGGATGATTGAGCGGGGTCCGCAGTCGTTGATGGATCATCAGCAACGCATGGGGTTTGATAATGGTTCTCAGATTACGTCGATGCCTTCGGCATCTGACCCTGCGCGTGGTGAGTCTGCTACGTTGGTGGTTGTGGATGAGTGGGCGTTCTTGCCGAACCCTGAGGAGGCGTGGGCGTCTATTGAGCCTGTTGCCGATGTGGGTGGCCGCATTATCGGGTTGTCTACTGCGAATGGGTCGGGGAACTTTTTTCATCAGTTGTGGAATGGGGCGTCTACGGGTAACAACAAGTTTGATGCTATGTTTTTTCCGTGGTCTGCGTCTGAGGATAGGGATGAGGCTTGGTATGAAGGTAAGAAGGATTCGATGTTGCCGTGGCAACTCGCGCAGGAGTATCCGACGAGTGCCGAGGACGCATTTGTTCGTTCTGGTAACCCTGTGTTCGATCTTGACGTTCTTAACGATATGCGTGTGCATGTTCGACAGGGTGTTGACGGCTATCTCCATGAAGCCCAAACGGATGTTTTGGAGTTCAGATGTTGACGGTGTGGGAGCGTCCTGAGCGTTGGTCGGGGTATGTTTTGGGTGTGGATACTGCTGAGGGGTTGGGGCATGGCGATTATTCATGTGTTCAGGTTATTGACGCGAAGAAGGGCGAGCAGGTCGCTGTTTGGCATGGGCGTATTCCGCCTGATGAGTTGGCTACCGAGGTGTACCGTTTGGGATTGTGGTACGGTAACGCTCTTTGTTGCGTTGAGGCCAATAACCACGGTTTGACGACGATTACGGTGTTGCGTCAGTTGGGGTATCCGAACATGTATCGTCGGCGTGCGTTGAATACGTCTTCTCAGCGTATTTCGCAGGAGTATGGGTGGAAGACGACTCGTACGTCTAAGCCGTTGATGATTGATGATTTGGCGAAGGCTTTGAAGAACGATGAATTGATTTTGCATTGTGATTCTACGATTGCGGAGTTGCGTACGTTTGTACGGAATGATCGTGGGTCGATGTCTGGTTCACCGTATGATGATCGGGTGATGGCGTTGGCGGTAGCGAACCAGATGCGCAAGTTCGCGTATGTGCCTGAGTATGTGCAGCATGTGGATGATACGTGGACGTTTGATTGGTGGATGAAGCAGATTCCGCCGGGTGCCCCGACGGATGATACTATTGGTATACATCTGTCGCGTGGGACAGCATAAGCATTCTTGTAGGACATACTGAACAAAGGAGAGTCCTATGGCAATTGGCCGAATGGCTAAGTACAATGACGTTGGTGCAGGCGGTAAGCCCATTTTGGGTAAGACATCGATGCTGTCCAACGGTCCCGCCCGACCGGGCGGGTCGCAGAAGGCTACTGTCGGCTTGGGCAAGGACAAGGCTCACCGTGGTGATAAGGCTGCGGGGACTCGTCCGCGTTCGACGCCTGAGAATCAGCACGGTAAGACGGGCAAAGTTGAGCCTGCTTCCAAGCAGCCCAACTCTGCTGTTCGTTGATTCTACCTGCTGACGCTTCCTATACGGAATTTTGTGACTACATCGTTGGACAGCGGGGTCCGCTGTCTGACGATGAGTTGCAACGTATGTGGGAGTTTCGTCAAAAGACGTTGAGTTTGACGGTTGTGACTGGGCGCGGGTACCGTTCCCAGTTGCCGCCTGATGAGCAGCATATGACGTTGAAGGAGCGCGAACAGAAGGTACTATCGGAAGCGCGTGCAGCGGGGAAAGACCCTGTGTACGTTGGGCGACGTTGGGTGTAGGTTATGGCACGAAAGAGCCGCTCGGAGCGGTACGAGAACACTAAAGAACGCTTGGAGATGGCGAAGCGTTGGCGCCACGACGAGGGTTACGAGGACAAGTGGCGTCGCATGATTGACTTGTACCGTGGTAAGACCTATTGGGATGTGGGGGGTATTGGTACACCCGTTGATCGTATTTCGGTTAATTTGGCGTTTTCTACGATTAATGTGATCGCTCCGTCTGTTGCGGTGAACCATCCGAAGATTACGGTGGTTGCCAACAGGGAAGACGACGCTGATCGCGCTATTTTTGTTGAGGCTATCGCCAACTATTTGTGGCGTCATCACGACTACCGTAAGCCGTTCCGCCGCACGGTTAAAGACTTTCTCATCTTGGGCCACGGTTGGATGAAGGTCGGGTGGAAGTTCGTTGAGGAAGAGCGTGAGCGGTCAGAATACGAAATAGGGGAAGAATACGTTACCGCACAGGTAGAGGCAGCCGATTTTGGTTACGAAAATCCTGAGATGGCGGGAGATTTGCCGACAGATCAGGAGATACAGGATTCGATTCCGTTTACACAGATGGAAATTGTGGAGGATCAGCCGTTTGTGGAACGCATTTCACCATTCGATATGTTTGTCGATCCTGAGGCCACTTGTTTGGAGGATGCTAAGTGGATTGCCCAGCGGATTGTACGTCCAATTGAGGAGGTTCGACGCGATAAGCGGTTCCGTAGAAGTGTTCGGCAGAACCTGCAAGCCGATTCGGGCTTGAAGGTTCGTTGGGAAAACGACGATGAACGCGACAAGTATTCTGATTTGATTGAACGGGTTACACTGTACGAATACTATGATTTGGACGAGGGTTTGATCTCGGTTTGTGCCGATGGCGCAGACGACTATCTGCTTGATCCTATTCCGATGCCATACAACTTTGGGCATCCGTTTGTTCTACTCCGCAATTACGATATTCCTGATTCTTTCTACCCGATGGGCGACTTGGAAGCCATTGAGTCGCTACAGGAAGAGTTGAATAAGACGCGGACACAGATGGTCAACCATCGCAAGCGGTATGCACGCAAGTATCTGTACCATGAGCGTTCATTCGGTCCTGAGGGGCGAGAAGCGTTGGAGTCCGACGACGACGGACGGTTTGTACCCGTTGTGGACGAGAACAGGCCGTTGGGTGAGGTTGTTGTACCGTTGCCGCAGGTGCCTTTGGCGCCCGAAATGTACAACCATTCTACGATTATCGAAAATGATGTTAACACTGTCAGCGGTGTGTCTGAATATGCCCGTGGGCAGATGCCTGAGATTCGTCGTACGGCGACGGAGGCGTCGATTATTGCAGATGCAGGGAATGCACGCGCGTCTGATAAGTTGGCGATGGTCGAAATTTGTATTGGTGAGGTGGCCCGTCACGTTATTCAGTTGATGCAGCAGTACATGACACGCGATCAGATGGTCCGCATTACGGGCAAAGACGACCAGCAACATTACGTTGCTTATACAAGAGATGACATTATTGGCGAATTTGACTTTTCAGTTGAGGGTGGCTCAACGCAGCCATTGAACGAAACGGGTCGACGCCAGCAGGCGATTTCGTTGATGAACGCCTTGGCTCCATTGGTCGGCATGATTATTGATCCTGCTGAGTTGGCACGGTATGTGCTTTCGTACGGGTTTGGGGTGCAAAACCCTGAAAAGTTCTTGGTGCAGCAAGAGCCTGCGATGCCTCCGCAGGGTGGGCCTCCTCCTGAGGAGGGGCCACCACAGGGAGGACCGCCGCAAGGCATGATGCCGCCGCCGATGGCAGGCGGCATGGGTCCAGCACCCCCGCCAGATCAGGTGTTTGAGGCTACGGGCGGGGTACCGCCCGAATTGTTGGCCCAATTGCAGAATCAGATGGGTATGGAACTACCAAATCTGTGATTTGGGACACTACTTTCTTTACAATAGGAACAACCGAAAGGATTCCACATGGAAAATGAAGAACAACCAACAGGAAACTTGCATACCGTCAAAGTAGACGGGGTAGAACAGCAGGTTTCACTGGATGAACTTCAAAATGGGTACCAACGTCAGGCGGATTACACCCGTAAGACGCAGGAGTTGGCATCCGAACGCGAGAGATTGGCTCAAGGAGAGGCAATCGTACAAGCATTAGAGGCTGATCCAGTTGGCGCAATCGACGCATTGACCAACGCTTTTGGACTGACCTACGAGGATAACCAGACTACTCAAGTGGAAACATTTGAAGATTTGGACCCCGAAGAACAACGCTTGCGACGAATTGAAACTTCCATTGAAGAACAAGAACGAGCGGGAAGACAGCAGAATTTGCAGAAGGACTTGCAGACGCTGCGCAATAAGTACGGAACTGATATTAACGAGAGTGAACTATACGCACACGCTCTTCGCAACAACATAGGCAATTTGGATGCCGCTTACACGCATATGACCTACGGGGCGATGCAGGATAGGGCTAGGAATGCTGATATTATGGAAGAGAAGCGGGCTGCGAACGTGGTCGATTCGACTACGGGAGGTTCAACCTCGGATAATGTGGAACGTGCTGTCGGCGCGGTGTCTTCGATCCGTGACGCATACCGTCTGGCTTTAGAAGAATCTAACAACTAACCAACTATATTTGAAAGGGGTGATTCGACATGGCAGGAAATGATAATTTCGATCAGATTCTATCAACCACGTTGAAGAACTACATCCCTAAGTTGACGGACAACATCTTCTCTGCCCGACCACTGTTTTACGCGCTGACCAATGGACAGACCATTCGGCGCATCAGTGGTGGTGCAAAGATCGTTGTTCCGCTCATCTATGGGACCAACAGCACCGCTGCCTCGTATAGTGGATCGGATACCATTTCCACGACTGCTCAGACTGGCATTTCTGCCGCTGAGTACGACTGGAAGCAGTACGCGGTCACTATCACGATCAACGGTATTGAAGAAGCAAAGAACAACGGCGAAGCCGAAATCATTGATCTGCTGGAAGGCAAGATCATGCAGGCTGAGGAAACCGTCATTGAGAACATGAACACCATGTTTTGGGGTGATGGCACGGGTAACAGCAGCAAGGACTGGATTGGTCTGGATCTGATTGTTACCAAGCCCAACACAGCCCTCGGTGGGATTGATCCGACTGATACGGGGAACTCTTGGTGGGCATCGACGGAAACCGACGAAGGTGGCGCTTTGGCACTTGCTACAATGGCAAATGTCTACAACACCGTTTCAGTCGGTAACGACCAGCCAACCATCCTGATCGGCACGCAGGCTGTATACGAGTCCTATGAGGCTCTGCTTCAGCCGCAGTTGCGGTATTCGGATGCTGGTACGGCAGACGCTGGATTCCAGAATCTGCTTTACAAGGGCGCACCCGTCACATTTGACAGTGCTTGCACTTCAGGAGAATTGATGTTCCTGAACACCAAGTATCTGCGCCTTGTGGCTCATTCGGACGTTTGGTTCAAGCCAACACCGTTCGTGCGGCCCACCAATCAGGATGCGCGTTACGCGCAGATTTTGTCTTACGGTAACTTGACTTGCAGCAACCGCGCTCGTCAGGGTTACATGTTTGGCATTACCTGATAACAATTTGTTTGTGGGGGCGGAAGTCCCGCCCCCACAAACTGTCTAGCAGAACGGAAACAAATGGTACGCCATAGCGTTCCCGCGCTTGCAACCCGACCCGACGCTATCCCAGCAGGGTCGGTTGGCGCTCCTCCCGCTACGTATGCGATGGGGGTCGCTAAAGGCGCCCGTTTGGTGGCAGGGGTTTCAGAACTCGTTGACGAGTGGGAACCCCCTCAGACCACACTTTGTTCTGCTTCGACCCGCAGCGGGGCGGCGTGTAAAGCGCGCCCCGTTGCTGGGTCTGTTCTCTGTGCCTCACATACACGACAGGCGGCAAAGGCGGTACTCTAATGGCGATGACTATTAAACAGATGCGGGACCAAATCCGCTCTGTTATCGACATCGACTCCACCGACGTATCGGACACGGTGCTTGACACCATGCTGGGGCAGGGTTTCGACACTATCGTTTTCAGCGAGAAGCGTTGGCCGTTCTTTGAAACCATAACGTCCTTTACTACCACATCGGGAGAAAAGGACTACACGCTGGCCTATATCGGAACAGACGTTATCCAAGGGACGGGGCTACGAGAAATAGTAGCACTACGCACCGACGACCATGTACTAGCGTACGTTGGAAGAGATGCAGCAGAATTCAATCATCCGCTGGATGTCTCCACTTCAGGTGAACCGTGGGAGTACAGCATCTGGAACGACACCGTACGATTCTATCCGACTCCTGACAGCGACACTCTGACGGTCACTGTACGCGCTATCCGTAATCCGACCGCTTTCGGGGTCGGGACAGACGACGGCACAGAACCTGATCTACCTGACGCTTTCCATCCTATTCTCGCTACCTACGGGTTGGCGAAGGCATATTTGCAGCAGGAAGACCCGCTGATGGCGAGTCAGTACATGCAGCAGTTTCAGATCGAACTTGACAACGTGGCACGCAGGTATGCTGACACGCCTGCACCTCAACCAATGATCGCTAATTCCCGCACGAACACCCGCTATTTGGCTGGGTATGGGGCGTTGCGGTATGCAAGCACGGGTGGGATTGTTTGGTAACTCGTTATGGCTAAACGCGACTTCAGGTTGGCGACATTAGAATCATTTGCGGGTGGCCTGAATTTGCGGGCAGATCAGTTCGACCTTGCCGAAAACGAATCCCCCGACATGATGAACGTCAGTGTCGATCCCCGTGGCGGGGTCGCCATGCGAAACGGCATCGACCGACGTAACTCTACGGCTTTGAGTGCTGATGTAAAGGGCATTTGGGGCTTCCATACTGACGGTGCCACAAACCAGTTGATGGTCAACTACGGTACCGCCGTTGCCCATTCTGCAACCACTAATTTTACCGCCTTGACGAACATTACGGCGCGAACTGCGGGTTCGCGCGTATACGGGGTTACGTTCAATAACATCGCATACGGTGTCTCATACGACAAGGTGTCGTTCAAGTGGGATGGTTCCACCGACGCCGACTTGGGAACTACAACTGACGGTTCGGCAGGGAATATGCCGAAGGCGCAGTATATTGCAGTCTGGAACAACTTTGTTTGGGTTGGCAACATTGAAGGCGAAAAGTTTCGTCTGCGTTGGTCGAACCTGAACGATGCCGAAAAATGGTCGGCATCCGACTATGTGGACATTGATAAGGGCGAACACGGTGACTACATTACTGGGTTGGTTCCCCACGGCGACCGTCTGGTCGTGTTTAAGAACAACAGTGCGTATGCCGTATTTGGCTTCGACTCCGATTCTTTCCAAGTAGTTCAACTATCGAACTCAGTCGGCTCAGTAGCACTTTCTAGCCCCGTGTCCACCCCCTACGGGGTGTTCACATGGCACGGACATCAAGGCGTCTACCTGTATGACGGGGAACGGTTCCATTGGGTGTTCAACAAGTTGCAGCCCGCTATTGACGACGGACGCATTACGTTTACGAATCCGCCTCAGTTGGCATGGGCCAACAACCGTCTGTACGTATCGGTTGATTGGACTGCCAGCGGGGCCGCTACCGTACGACGCACATTAGTGTACGATCCGTCGTTGGGTGAGGGTGGTGCGTGGACGACGACAGATATTGACGCGGGGCCGCTGTATGCGTATCGACCTCCGAACTCTACTCCGATTGCAGTCGGTGGCTGTGTTACAAACACAGGCAGCGTTGTTCACATGGATGCGGATGATACGCGGGTTACAGACCGCTACCTTGGCTCCTCAGAAGCCCACATTGATTCCCACTTTACAACCCCGTGGATAACGACAAAGAACCCAATTGTTAAGAAACGGTGGGGCAAAGCCCGCATGGTGACATTGGCTAAATCGGCTATTACGTTGGGTGTAAGCGTCTATCGTGACTTTGATAAGGCACAGGCGTATAAGACATTCGACGTTGTGGTCGCGGGCCGCGACTCAACGTCCGTATGGAACACCGCCGTGTGGGATGACAGTGGCGAAGGTTCAGCAACTTTAGCGTTGTGGGCCGCTGACGCAGAGGCAGTTGTGACTGATGTTAAGCGTTTGCCGACAATCGGGACAGCGCAGGCAGTAAGTATGCGGATTGACGGTCCAAAATTGACAAATCATACGTGGGAAGTAAACGCTTTAGCGTTTACGTACCTTCCACGCCGACTAAGGTAGATAAATGGCAGTATTAGGAGTAACGAACTCGTTCTCGTCGGGCACCGCAATCGTTGCCTCGCAGATGAACACCAACTTTGACGACATCGAAGCATTCGTCAACACTACGCCCGGACTGTTACAACTGGACGGCGGGACGATCACTGGTGCTATTCAGTTGAACAACACTTTGACGTTGGGGTCGTCGGGTGCTGGACATGATGTGAAACTGTGGGGTGACACCTCAGGTGACTATTTTGAGTGGGATGCCGATACGAACAAGTTGACCATTGAGGGTGCGAATGGTACGACGGCGTTGGATGTTTCTGATGGCAATGTTGTTATCGGTGATGGCACCCTGACGGTGGGTTCTGATGGATACGGTGAGGATGTTACTTTCTATTCTGATACCGCAGGTGACAGTTTTGTGTGGGATTCGTCCGCTGAGAAATTGACGATTACTGGTACTGACGGCAATACTGCGTTGGACATTGCAGATGGTAACGTCACAATCGCTGACGATCTTGACGTTGACGGCACTACAAACCTTGACGCTGTAGACATTGATGGTGCAGTCCAGATTGACGGCACGGTAACTGTCGGTGTCAATGACACAGGTCACGATGTCAAGTTCTTTGGAGCCACCGACACCGCGTACATGCTTTGGGACGAGGACGTTGATGAGTTGATCGTTGACGGTGCAGGAACGGCTGGGTCCAGTGGAGGTTTGACAGTTCAAACGACGGTTGCTGGTGGCGCAGCCCATGTCCAGATCATAAATGACGCTCAGGCGTGGAAGTGGCTTGTCAACGGTTCGATTCAAGACTCGATGGTGTTGCGGGACCAGACAGGTGGAGTGAACCGCTTTGCCTTTACGACTGCGGGCCGCTTCGGCATCGGCACCACCTCGCCCGCCCACGAACTCCATGTGCAAGGCGACACGCCGACCTACCAGATCACCTCCACGAACGCTATGGATACGGGTGGCGGTACGGAGACTCTGGCCGACATCGACTTTGAGGGTCAGAAGAACAGTCTGTACCGCACGACCGCCCGCATCCGCGCCCGTCAGGATGGAACGTGGTCGTCGGGCACGGCTGACGATGCAAATACGGCGCTGGAGTTCTGGACGAATGCCGATGCTGGTATCGCTAAACAGATGACCCTATCAGGTACTGGCGTACTCATACTGCACAACGGGACTGACATGACACCTGACAGTGGGGCTAACGGCCAACTCAGGATTGACAGCAACGGGTACAGTGGGTATGTCGCTCTGGATGGCACTTCTATGTATATCGGCCATAACAGTGGTGGCCGTCACCTTGAGTTTCAGGTGGATGAAGCAACGCGCATGACGATTGAAGATGGCGCTGGCCGAGTGGGTATCGGTCCCGACTATGACGCGACGTATACGTTGGATGTCAAGAATGCCACTCAGGAAGAACTGTGTCTACGGCTATTTATGACCTCCGACGACACCAGCAATCACTATCTGGCACGGTTTACCCGCAACACTGGACTGCTAACGAACGGCATCTATTGCGATACAACGACCGCCTACTTCGGCACCCCATCTGATGAGCGGTTGAAGCGCGATATTGAAACCATCGACTCTGGTAATTCACTTGCAGCGGTTACGGCGTTGCGGCCTGTGAACTTCCGTTACATTGCCGACCCCGATGATCGGGACATCCGACAGGGGTTAGTCGCCCAAGAAGCAGAGTTGCATGTGCCAGCGTCTGTTCATGCTGTGATTGAACAAGAGCAACAGTTTACAACCGAATCACAGCAACAGTTTGATACAGAGGTTGACGAGGACGGCAACGAGACACAGGTTCCACGAATAGACGCGGACGGTAACACAGTTTGGTTCGATAAGCAGATACCTATTCTAGACGACGACGGAAACAACGTCATGGCCGTTGTTTCCGACTACAAGATGGTGGAGTGGGCAGCGGTTACAACGAACTTGGTTGGAGCAGTACAAGAGTTGACTGCCCGTTTGGAAGCCCTTGAAGCCGCGTAATGGGTATCGAATGGGTCGGAGCAATCGGCGCAACAGCAGCAGCGATAGTGACTGGCCTGTTCAATCTGGTACGCAAAACTGTGCGGGAAAACACGGAACAACATGCGCTGAACCAAGCGAAACTGGAAGCAATAGGAACCGATGTGATTGAAGTGAAAGGCGATGTACGCGAAGTACGGTCGTCACAGCAACGCCACTTGGAGTGGCACGCGGAGGTGGCGTAATGCCTACCTACACTCCAACACACCGTTTCGTAGGCGCTAATGCTCGTTCGATTGAGTATGAGTTGCGAAAGATTTCGCAAAACATTTCGGGCGATATTACAGGGGTTACGGCAGGCGTTGGTCTGTCAGGTGGTGGAACGTCTGGTACAGTAACGTTAACTCTGGATGTGTCGGAATTGTCGGCGCTGGGTACAGACGCAGCGTTGACTGATTACGTCATCATTCAGGATGTGACAGATAATTCATCAAAGAAAGTGCTGGTAACAAACTTGCCAGCCGTTTGGAGTTAAAAATGGAAACAAGCATTGGTATCGAAGATGTTCTGCGGAACCTGTCGGAGCGTGGACAGTTGGAATGGGAACTCGCTGTGAAGCGGGCCGAAAATGCTGTATTACAGGAGCAGTTGGCAGGCATGAACGGTGCAACAGTAGAAGAGGATTTAATTGTCCCTTAGGAACCGATCTTCAGATTTTGGGGTTGCTCAGAGCGACCAGTCGTTGACGGTTTCGTCAACGGCTGTCGCTTTGACGGTTCCGTCAGCGATCTATTCTGCTCTGTTGACCAACGGGGCGGAACCTGTGCGCTTACGGTGGGGTACTCCCACGGCGAGTGTGGGGCATTATCTGGCTCCGTATACGAGCATTGAGTTGTTTACCGATATGGCTGCCGTGAAGTTGATTCGGGTCGGTTCGTCCGATTCAGTTGTATTCGCTACCTACTATGGACCGACATAATGAGAAATCAGCGAACTTCTGAACAGTCGTCAGCGTTTGAGGGCGACATTGAGGGTGTTACGGCGGGGAATGGCTTGTCGGGTGGTGGTACGTCTGGGACTGTAGCGTTGGCTTTGGATTTGTCTGAATTGAGTACAGCCACGGTCGCCACAGGCGACTATGTGGCTGTTGAGGATGTTACAGATAATTCGTCAAAGAAGGTTACTGCACAGTCGATAGCGGATTTGGCGCCACAGGGTGATATTACTGGAATTACTACGGCTGCTACGAGTGGCTTGAATGGCGGGGTCACTTCTGGTGCGGCTACGTTGGTTGTGGATGCGAGTCGGTTGACAGCATTGGGGGCCGAAGCGGCCCTTACAGATTATGTGATTGCATACGATACGGATGCGTCTGCCACGAAGAAGGTTTTGGTTAGCAACATTCCGATTACTTGGGGTTAAATAGTTATGGCTTACGGTGACAATGCGGCACGAGCCTCTGGCATTGGGAGGCGTGTAACCGATTACGGTTACGGCTTTGACGATATTCAGCGTGCCCGTGAAGGGTTGCAACGTCAGAGCGTGTTCGGAAAATTCAATATCAATAAGCAGGCACAAAATGCTGCACGCGCTCTTGGAGGAACTTTTAATCGTCGCGGGATGGTTGATTCTGGTTTGCATAGTCGCGGTCGTGAACGAGGTGCGGCGCAAGCAGAGTTGCAACGGTATGGGTTGGCGGCGCAAACAGAGGAAGCGGGACGCCAGTTAGACCGTCAGCGTCAGGAGATTGAGGAACAGTTCTATGGGGGCACAATGTCGGACCAAATCGCTAACGCGCTGCGCCGATTCGGTGTTACCCAGTCGTTGCAAGGGATACTCTGAAAATGGATTTTAGGGCAATTCTAAAAAGTAAGGTTCCGATGCTTACCCGTTTGGATAAGCCTTCGTTTGAACAAATTTATCAGAACTTTGCCCAAAAAGTCAAGAAGCACGGGCTTGCTAATGTAAACTCGCTTTACGCGGAGGCAGGCGAGTCGGCAAATGCGACGTTAGTAGCGATACAGGAACGTGCTGCGCAGCAGGTTGCGACTCCAAGCGGGCCAAAGAGCGGTCGTAAAAACTATACGGTAGGTGGTGGCACGACTGTAAATGTCTTCAGTCCTGAGGCGTCGCGCGCTCCAGCAAGTACGGGTTCAGCCGTCGATCCTGCGTCGCGTGGTGGTCCTAGTCCCACGGCTGTTGATACCTTTAGCCCTGAAGTAACTCGTACAGGGTTGGGTACAGGTACAACTAGCGTAGATACCTTTAGTCCCGAGTTGGCACGCGCACAGCCAGCGTCGCCCGCCGCAGCGGGCGATCCTGCACTCCGAGGCGGCGCTGGGCCAGTTGCAAGTCCTGAAGCGTTGCGGACGAATTTAGGTTCTGGCACCACTTTACCGAATACAAGCCCTGAGATGGGGCGTGGAGGTTTGGGTGCGGGTACGGTTACAGACACGTTCAGCCCTGAATTGGGGCGCGCTGTCGGAGCGCAAACACCCCCTCCTTCCAGTCCTGAAGCGAATCGCACGGGACTGGGTGCTGGCACAACGGGTCGTTCTACTGTCGATCAGAATATGCTGGCAATGGCTGAACGAGCAGGCGCAGGCACAACTCAAAACACTTTCAGCCCTGAATCGATGCGGGGATCGGATACGTACGGTAGAAGCACTGATTCGTTTAGTCCTGAAGCAACTCGTACACCTCCACCAGCGAGTGTCGGCACTGGCTTGGATAACTTTAAGGAAGGTGCCCAGTACCGTACTCCGAGTGGCTTAGGAAACTTTACGGAAGGCGCCCAGTATCGTACTCCGAGTGGCTTAGAAAACTTTAAGGAAGGCGCCCAGTATCGTACTCCGAGTGGCTTGGATAACTTTACGGAAGGCGCCCAGTACCGTCCCTCAAGTGGCTTGGAAAACTTTAAGGAAGGTGCCCAGTATCGTCCTTCGAGTGGCTTAGAAAACTTTAAGGAAGGTGCCCAGTACCGTACTCCGAGTGGCTTGGAAAACTTTCAGGAAGGTGCCCAGTATGGTACCCCAAGCGGTGGTGGAAATCAGGCCAACACAAGCGGTTGGACTCCAGAGACTTGGGATGCATACACAAATGGAACGCCGCCCGCAAATGGCGG